>Ga0209296_1000780_pt1 | contig 26805 bp, 18 predicted proteins | sample S_130206_EF_Meta_FD_187319 | JGI IMG/M metagenome (GOLD analysis project Ga0209296, IMG submission 187319) | Freshwater microbial communities from Lake Simoncouche, Canada to study carbon cycling - S_130206_EF_MetaG (SPAdes) (version 2) | ecosystem: Environmental > Aquatic > Freshwater > Lake ... | reverse complement strand
CGATTCTGCCTTGATGGAACTCCAGCCGCAGATGCTGCGCGGCAGTCCAAGGGGCTTGTCATTGACCTCACGCGCACCGCGGGGCCAGCGCCCGAATCACGATTCACACGCATGGCGCGGACGGGTGTTGATGAGGAGGCGGTGGCGGCGCAAAAGGCGACGCGAGCGGCTGCAGCGGCTGCTATCGCTAGTGCGAACACCGCGCGACCAAGTGCCGCACCGATCGAATTGGAAGAGGATTTCACTGGAGATCCTGCCGGCACGCCGCGGCGCTTAGTGCGGGACTTGGATGTTGATGATCAAGATGCGTCCTCTGGCGAGCCAGCGCGCATGTCCATCAGTCCGCCCATGTTGGCAATGGCCGCGGCTGGATTGACAGTGGTGCTATTGGTCTTGATTTACATCGTGAGTACGACGACTGGCCAAACCGGGGCGCCTGCGGCGCAGGCGGTTCCTGTGGTGCCCGCGCCGCCTGCGGCTGCCGCGGTGGTCGATACCTCCGATCGGATGATGCCGCCTCTGGAATTGACAGCAACTCCTGACGACGTCGACGCGAAAGAGAGGACGACACCCACGGCCCCCCAGACCGTCGCCCCGACGCTCGACACGCAAGGAGCCGATTCGGTGCCCATGCGGAATTCCCAGCCGCCAAAGGGCGCAACCGAAGAAGCCTCGGGGAAGCCAACGGATCCGGTGACCCCGGTCTCGCCTGCCCCCGCGCCGCCAGTCGTCACACCGCTTGTATTGCCAACGATTGCGAAGTGGTCAACCACCTCCACGTTCGAACGAGTTACAACGGGTGCGGTGCAACTGCGATTGCGGCTCGACGTTGGAGCAAAAAGTGGATGGACTGCAAATTTTGTGCCTGCAAAGTCGCTTTCTATGGCAGGTGTCAGTGTGAAACCAAAGGGCGGAATTGAATTCGGCGGATCAGCGATGAGTGCAAAGGCTTCGATTGATGGCGCCGACCTCGTCATCACTGGCTCCGCGGCTGGTCTGGTTCCTGAGGCATTGCAGCTCGCGCTCCGTGACGCCAAAGATGGGAAAGATGCAAAGCTCGATCCGGTAGCCGCGCTGCAGCGGGCACTGGAACGTTGCACCGTCGAGGTGTTTGACAAGAGTGGTGCATCGCTTGGATTTGCGCAGATGCGGACAAAGTCAACGAAAACGCTGAACATCGGAACGGAAAACAGCACTTCGTTAGCAGATTTCGGCGATAGCCCGCTCGATGTGCAAGTGACATCCCCTGCCGTTCCAGAGGCAACAACCGTTCGAGTTGGCCCATCGCAAGTTGAGGTGATGAACATCGCGGACAGTTTGACTATTTCTGTCAGCCGTGCCGTGCAAAAGTCGGCAACGGTGTTCAGCGTAACCACGCCCAGCTCTTCGGGTGTTGGTTTGCAAATCACGGCATTATCAAAGCAACAAGCTGAACTAAGTGCTCTCAAGAAGTCGTGCAATGTCGTACTCGCGGTAGCGAAAGGCGGTACTCAGTCAGGTGACTTTGGAACAGACCTGCAGGCTGTACAGAACGCACTACTTCCGGAAGAGCAGAAGAAATTCCTCGGCGATGGTGCGACTTCATCGCTGACCTCAGACAGATCGATCATGCGTGCGATGGTCGAATCAATCACACCGCGTATCGATAGTGAATTAAATCTCGTCAGCAAAAAACTGACGGAAGCCAACGCGGCGAGCAAGGCCAAGGGAAGTCCCGGGCAGTGGCGCATGCGCGTATCGAACGAGGACGGAATTGTGCTACTCGACTCCGCCATCACACCACGGGTGAGCAAATGAACGCAGCCAAGCAAGAAATGTTCGAAACGGTCCGCTCGGTAGTCGCTGGAAGACTTCGGGACGAAGCGCAAATCCGCGAGCTGGCGCATCGAATCTCTGAAGAGTCAACCATGCTGCGCCGCCGCCTGGATCGTGCGGTTGGTTACGCCCGGGCCGGTCTCCGGTTGGAAGCATGCGCGGAAGCGGAAGCGGAACCTTCCGTATTTGAACTCGCCGCAGCGTTTGACTCGGATGTCATGCGGCAGTGGCGGACACTTTGCTCCAAGAATAAGTTGCCACTGCAAGATGAAATTGCCAGCGACGCTATCGCAGAGATTGAAGAGGCCATCGCGCTCACCGCGCCGCTTCGCAGCAGACTTGCACACATGCGGCGGCTGGTACTTTCCGATGCATCTGCATGGCATCGGCTTGAAATACTCCGCGAACTGGTGTCACGCGATAGCGACAATCCGGCATGGCAAGAAGATCGCGCCGCGCTTGAGCCAGTGACCGCAAATGAACTTGGCGATCGATTTGAGGCCGATTTGGAGAAGGGCGCTCTTGACGAAGCAGAGCTTTCGGTCACGCGGCTTGAGGATGGCAAATGGCATTGGTCTGGCGCAGCAAAGGTGGCCGCGCAGTTGCGTGCACGGCTTGACCGCGCGCTTGCAACACGGACAGCGCTGGAAGCGCGCGCCGTCATCGCACTGCTCGATGAAGAGTGGGCTGCGGAGAATGAGCCTGGTGCACAAGCGGCGCTTGAATCGTGGCGCGACCTTGAGCAGCGCATGCTCTCGTACGGCAGCGAAATGCCAGGCGACCTGCTTGCGCGCGTCGATGAGGCTGAGGCGTGGCTTTCCGCTCGCCAATCAGATGCAGCGGCACACCGCGAAAATGTTGACCGGGTTGCTGCGCTGGAGCGCCTCGTGCACGATGATGCCGTGACGTTGGTCGGCTTGCGAAAGACGCTTCGATCTGCAGAACAGACCGTCGCGGGAGTCCCGGATGATCTGCGCGCCAGCGCTGAGCGGAAGATTGATTCGTTCGAGCGTGCAGCGCGGATGAAGCGCTTGGCTTTGATTGCGGCGGTGGTGCTTGTTCTTGTTGCCGGATCGGTGGCCACCGTCTATGTCCTGCGCCAGTCTGAGGCGCTGAAGCGTGTTGATGACATCGCCGCTGCGATCAACAACAACGTTGACGCCGGTCGACTGGTGGAGGCGGATCAGCAGCTGGCGGAGGCAGAGAAGGAGCCCGCCGTTGCTGGGTCGCCGATGATTGCTGCAGCACGATCAAAGCTCACAGCAGCCCGCGCCGCAATTGCAGAGCGGCATCAGAAGTTCACAAGTCTGATGGCGGAGGCTGGTGCGCCAGATTCAGCAAGCGCCAAGCCTGATCGCATTGAGGAAGCCAAGCAATTTGTTCAGGGTGAAGAAGAGCAAGCCATGGTTGCTAGCTGGATTCGTTCGCACAGCAATGCAACCGACACGCGTCGCAACGAGCGTATGCGCGAGGGCATAGCCCGCGCCAAAGCCACAACAAAGGAGATCACAGCGGCTCAGCCAACAGGCGACGCATCCTGGGATGGAACATTCACTGCGTGGGAAAGTGCACTCGCTGATGTTCAGCGCCAGTATGGCGAGTTTGACGAAGTGACACAAGAAGTGCGCGCTGGTCGTTCGAGCTTGATGGCCCAGCGCACGAAGACAGATGCTGCGCGAGTGGAGTCTGGCCGTGTCGGCAAACTCGGTGGACTTGGAGCTGCTGCAACTTCGCCACAGAAACTCGCGGACGCATTGGCGGCATACATCAACGAACACGATGATTCGGCAGAAGCCAAAGACTTTAAGGCTGCCAAGGTTGCGCTCCCGACCTGGGAGGCAGTGACCGCGTGGTCTGCGGTTCAACCGCGCCCGTCGGTTTCACTTGCAGATCGACCGCAGGCAGAACGGGACGCAGTCGCCGCGGCGATTGATACGTATGTTCAAGCCTATCCATCAAGTCCATACGGATCCGCGTGCGAAGCGCTCGTCCCACTGCTCGGCGGGGCGCCCGGATGGCGTACCGCGCTTGCAGAAAAACTGGAAAGCATGGAGTCGTTGACCTACTGGATGATCGAGCGAAAGGACGGCTCGCGCTGGTACTGCAAGGCTGATCCACGGTCCACGCCACTACAAACGCAGGATGGTGTGGCTTGGAAGAGCGTCATGGTCTATCAAGGCAAGTCCAAGAAGACCGCGTTTGAACGATTTGAGCAATTGCAGTTGAAGTTGGAGGGACCATCGCCACAAATGGTGTTCGGCAAGCAGTTGGCGGAACTCATTGCAGATGATGAAAAATCAGTCAACGACATCGATGGAGCATTCGACGCAGTTTCGGCTTTGCGCGAGAATGAAACGATGGACGGTGCTTTGGCAGCGCTATTGATGCAGGGATTGCTGGAGTCAATGGCACCGCAAATGCCGGCAGTGATCCGTCCGCAGATAGAGGCTGCGGTCAAGCGCATTGCTAAGGAGAAGTTAGACACTATTGATTGGATCAATCCGCGCGACATTGAAGCCCGCACTCGAAGCCGAGCCGCCCGTGCGGCGATGCGCGAAGCTGCACAGCCAGAACTGTGGCGCAAGGCATACGTCTCCGCAATGGCATCAGCATGCGCGCCGCTTGCAGTGGTGTACGAGCCCGCCGGTGTCTTTGTGAAATCGGGTGGTAAGGATGTATTTCTTTCAAACACAAGCACCGTTGCTCCGGCAAATACGACACTGTGGATCGCCGAGCCGCCGATCGGCAGCAACCTTGGCATGATGATCAAGTTAGGAACAGTGAAGCAGGGTGGGCTGGTTGAGTTTGACTCGGCATCTGCGACAGTGACGCCGGGCAACATGGTGTTCACCATCAAACGCGGAGGCAAGCCTTGACAGACGATTCCGAGTTTGACGATTTCAATGGTCTCGATGCGGGCGCGCCTTCGGGCACTCCCAAGCCCGGGCACGATGACCACGGCCGCTCGGCCGCCGGACCCTGGTTTGTCCGATTCGCTGGCCGGCGCACCGGCCCCTTCGATGCGGAACGCCTGCGCATGTTGGCGCGGCGCGGCGCGCTCTCTCGCGTCCATGCGCTGAGTGTCGACGGCAAAGTGTGGTCGGCAGCCACCACCGTGCGAGCCGTCTTCAACGCAGACGGTTCAGTCGTAACTTCGGGCGTGCGCGCAGTGGAGCTCGAAGAAGACCGGCCGGATTTCGGTGATGAACTTCCCGGTACGGCACCCACGGAATTCCCCCAATTCAGCTCGCGACGATTCATGGGCAGCGCCTTCGTTCGCCCTGTGGTGGTCTGCGCACTCATCCTTGCAACCATCATGTTGGCCTTGCCAACGTCGCGCGATGACGCGGGCGAACTGGCATGGTGGTGGCATGAGGGTGCATTGGGTATCGCAGTTCGCGGCTTGTGTGCATTCGCGGTGCTGGGTGGTTGGGTGGTGGCGTTTCTTCCACCAGAACCCGCCCGCGCCGCTTCTGTGTCTGCAGTGGCAGCCGTCCTTGCCGCTGCCGGCGCACTGGCGCTGGCCCCGTCGGCGCCTTGGGCGCTGGTGATTGCACTCCTTGTTCCAATTGCTGCGCTGCTTGTTGCACTCGACGCGTCGGGCTCGCCAGGCATTCGCCCGATGGGAATTGTTGCTGTTTCAACCGCAGCTCTGATGGGTGTGGCATGCATTGCGCTTGGCGTCTTCTGGTATTCACCATGGACGCTGGCAGGAATGATTCTTGGAACAGTTGGCGCCGGCGGACTCGGTTGGGCTGGCGTGTCTTCGATACGGCACAAGGGACCAAGTGCCAAAGGAGTCTTCTGGAGCGGAATCATCGCCGCCACTGGCTCCATGGCATGCATCTTTGCGGCAGCATTTGCGGGGTTAAACAGCCCAACACCAATGGTGGGTGCGCAGGGTGCCGTATCTGCATGCCTGGTACTTGCCTTCTCGGCGCTCTCGTGGGCAGCAGTGCACGAGGCCGTTGAGAGTTCACATCTACTACGCGGAACAGAAATCAACGAAGGCGCCTGATACCCTCGGCGACAGAACACGGAGCAACCCATGGCACAGCCAACTCAACCCGCCGCAACCGCTACTACGCAACCGAAGCTCGATGCCCGCGTCGGCGACATTGAATGCATGATTGGATTCCCGTCGGGCCGCTACACGGTGGCATCCGCACCGCTGTGGCTTGGTGTGGCCGCCATCATGACCATCCTGGTCGCACTCATCTTGGTGATGGTTGCGCCCAACAGTTACTTGTTACTGATGATGAATCGTTGCTGGACCAATTGGGCGGTGGTGTTCTTTTCGTGGTGGTGCCTTGGCATTCTCTTTGCAAAGTGGATCAAGACCAGTATTCAACTGCGTGCCCTCCGCGCCGTGGACATCGTGCCGCGTCGCGGTGATTTCATCCTGAGTCCTGGTACTTCCGGCGATATCTTGCGCCGCATCAAGGCGGTCGCGGAAAGACCAAAGGATTTCCTGCTCTTCCGTCGAATCGATATGGCGCTTTCGAACCTGGGCAACATCGGAGAAGTCCGTGATGTTGGTGCGGTTCTTGAAAGCCAAGCGGATTCCGACGGCTCAAGTGTGGACTCGAGTTACACAGTCATTCGTTCGCTCATCTGGACCATTCCGATTCTTGGCTTTATTGGCACCGTCGTTGGTCTATCGCAGGCGATCGGTTCATTCACCGATGTTCTGACGCAGACTGGCAGTGATGCAGGCAGCATCAAGAGCAAGCTTGGCCCCGTGGTTGGTGGTTTGGCTACGGCCTTTGAGACAACCCTTGTTGCACTCATCGCCGCCGTCATCATCCAACTGCTTTCCACTTGGGTCTACAAGCGCGAAGAGGCGCTGCTTGACGGCATTACGGACTTCACCACTGAAAATGTGCTTTCGCGCCTGAAACTCACCGATTGGCAGTGACCCATGGGACGACGCAAGAAGCGCGAAGAGGCTCCGCTGAGCCTGTTTTCCTTCCAAGACATCATGGCATGCCTCACCGGCATCCTGATTCTGGTGGCGCTGCTCATTGCCATGGATGGTCTGACGGACGAGATGGAGGCAACGCCCGGCAAGAGTGGCGCGCCGAATCCGGAAGTCGCAGCAGCGCGCGTTCCGGTACTTCGCGAACAGATTGCAATCCTGCAGCGCTCGATTGACGACCGCAAAGGCGGTCGCGATGTCACGAAGGCCGAGGTAGATCTTCTTGATTACAGCATCAAAGACAAAGCAATGTTGGTGGACCGCGCGCGTAAGCGGCTATCGGATGCTGATGCAGAAATGAAGCGCATCACTGAGGAGCAAGCGGCGGCGACTCAGCAGATTGAAGAACTTCGAGAGCGCATTGCTACTGCAAAGCGCTCCGCAGAGGCACAAGTGTTGCGTGAGCGCGTGAAATTCCGTCCAGGAATGAAGTACCCCAAAGCGCCGGTATTCGTCGAGCCGATGACGAGCGGCGTGGTGCTTGGCGAACTGGATGCAACTCGCACACCAGTGCGTATTGCAGACCTCAAGGATCCCAACGCCGACGCGCGCATTGTTGGCGCTCTTGCAAAGCGACTTCCTGACACTTCATACATCGTGTTCGTCGTGCATGAGGACGCCATCCCACGCTTTGAAACGCTACGAAACGCCTTGATTCGCCGTGGATACGAGGTGGGCTGGCAATTGTGGGATGGCGCCGCGGGCGGATTCCTTGATGGCGCATCTGAATCCACAGGCCCAGTGCCGTTGACACTGCCAGCGGTCGCCGACAAGCCGAGCGATGCTGTGAAGTCGGGCAAGTCTCCTGCCGGAGGTGCACCATGAGTGCAGGTGGTCGACGTCGCCGCCGCGGTGGTCGCAAGAGTTCATCGCTCGCGGGTGACCCATTGGATTTGTTCTTGGATGCCATTACCAATGCGCTCGGCGTCATCATGTTCATTCTGCTGATGGTGGTGCTCTTTGGCCGGGCGAGTGATTCAAAGTCAGATGCCTCGGCCCCAAGTGCAGCAGAGGTTCGCGAAGCGCGCGACCTTGAAGATCAACGCCAGCAACTGCAAGCCAAACTCGACGCACTGCCGCCCGCAGGCGACCCAGAGTTGAACGCCCGCTGGAATGCAGCCAACAAAGCATTTCAGAAGTTGGAAGAGGAATTAGTCGAACTTCTGAGCGAAGCCCAGCGCCGTGAAGCGGACGCGTCAACCGCCGCCGCCAAACTTGCAGAGTTGCGCAAGGTGCTTGAGCCACTCACCGCCGAGGCATCGAAAAAATCAGAGAGCGCCACTCCGCCGAGTGGGTTCGTCCGTGTCAGCCGATTCCAGCAGGATCAACGGAAATCGGTCATCCTGCTCCTCTCGGGAGGCAAGCTTTCGCGATTCCGCGCCACTGCGGAAACCAAGGAAATCAGTGCTCCCGCGACCGGATTTGCGATCACCGATGCGGTCAGTGCAGCCGAGGGCGTCAGCCGGGCGCTCGATGGATTCCAGCCCGCCACTTACCGCGTCGAATTGCTGGTTTGGGAGGGTTCGTTCGCGCCGGGCAAGATGGTTGAGCAGGCACTCCTTGACTTGGGGTTCGATTCGAATCCCCTCCCAGTTCGCGCGGGCACTTCTGTTCAGTCCGGAACTGGCGGCGTGCAGTAGCGTCTGCAGCATGCGCCTGCGCTCCCTTCTGTACCTCCCCTTGCTCGTCATCATGGTTGGCTGCGGCAAGCCCATTGTGGTGCACGCTGTGACTGAGTCATCGCTCGATCCCATTGCGGACGTGCGCGTCTACCGCCATCGCTTCGGGTTCTTCAATTTCTTTCCCGGCACAAAGTTCGTGCAGACTGGACCGGACGGCCGCGCGGAAGTCAGTGTTGGTTCTGCCAACACCAATCTCACCATGCTGCGCGCCGGATTCGAACCAGTCATCTTTGGCGTCTTTGAAACGCCATCCGTTGCCATTGCGCCGGATGTTGGCGGCTATGACCATGTGGTGATGTTCAAGGACATCAAGTCTGCGCCAGACAACGAATACCAAGTGAAGCTGCGGCCAGTGCGGCGGGAGCCGATGCAACTCACCGTGCTTGACTCCGCAACGAACGCGCCGATCAGTGGCGCGGAAGTCTTTGGCGCAACATTCCTGTATCTGCCGCAGCCGGGCTTGGAAGCCGACTGGGGATTCCCCCCGCTGCAAGTTGCAAAGACTGATGCTTCCGGCAAAGTCACCATCGACCAGATTTCCGGCTTTCGTAACAGCATCACCATTCGCCTCGTTGGGTACCAGAACGCCGTGATTGCCTTTGATGGACGAACGATCACCGGTCCGCGCGCGTTGGATGTTCCGTTTCGCAAATTGCAGTCCAAGCAGATCGACTTCCTGGTGATTGACGCCAAGACCAAGGCGCCGGTGCCGGGTGCGGAAGTACGGCTCGGCGAATCGCGCGATGGATTGCCGCCGAACCCGAATGGTTGGACGAAAGTCGTCGGGGCGGATGGGCGTACTGGGCCGATGCCGGTGGCAGACATGTCACCGTTTCTTATCAGCGTGACCAGCAGCAACTACCAAGAGTGGCGTGGGGCGCCGGTGTGGCGGGCGCTGACTGCGGGGCAGACGAAGAAGCTGGAATTGCAGCGGAAGTAAGCCGGCACTCGCAGACTGCGTGAGGTGTCCGGGTCGCGCTTGGGCGTTGATGCATCACGTTGGCGTACTGGCCTGCATTCGCCTTACGAGGACGGCCGCTGAGCGCGGCCCTGTCCTCTCCGGCGCCTGCAGCCAGATGATGACTTTCCACAATCCCTGGCATCCAAGTGCCTTCCGTGTGCGAGCTCCCGCAGTGAGCACGGGATCCTCGGTAAGCGGCGTGTGAAACTGAGAAGTCCGGCAGTTGGCCGTGCGAGTCGTGGGTGCCAACCGGACGAACAGTTTCGCCCGAGGCTAAGCGGAACCTTGTGGAGCGCAGCCGTCCGCGTCCGAGGGTCCCGCGCGCAGCGGAGGGGGCGGTGGACGTCTCCACTCACTCCCCGCGCGCAACGGAGGGGGCGGTGGGCGACTCGACTCACTCCCCGCGCGCAACGGAGGGGGCGGTGGACGGCTCAACTCACACCGAAAGCAGGCGTTCGGCAATCTGTAGACCGTTGAGTGCTGCACCCTTGCGGATTTGGTCGCCGGAGACAAACAAGTTCAACCCAAATCCTGCCGCTTGGCTGTAGTCAGCGCGGATGCGGCCAACCAGTACTGCGTCGCGCCCCGTCGCGTGGATCGGTTCGGGGAATCGGTTTGCGGCGCGATCGTCTACTAACTCAATTCCCGGTGCAGCCGCAAGTACAGCCCGCGCGCGTTCTTCGGTGATGGGTGTTCGGAACGTCAGATTGATTGATTCGCTGTGCGCCCGCAAGACCGGTACGCGCACGCATGTGGCAGTGACGGCAACATCCGGATCACGCCAAATCTTTCGGGTTTCCTCAAGCAACTTCCGCTCTTCTTCGTTCTGCCCATCGGCGCCAATAGCGCTGTCATGACTGAACAGATTGAAGATGTACTGACGACCAAAGATCGGTGTCTGCAGCGGTCGACCCGCTGACCAGTCGCTCGCTTGTTGGGCAAGTTCAGCCATGGCGGCCGCACCCGCGCCGCTTGCGGCTTGGTACGTCGATACAACCATTCGTGCGATGCCCGCTTCGCGATGCAACGGCGAAACCGCCATCAAAGCAATGATGGTTGAGCAATTCGGAACAGCAATGATGGTTGGCGCCTGGAGCGCGTCAAGTTCCGCACCGTTCACTTCAGGAATCGCCAGCGCGTAGCGCTGATCCATACGAAATGCGCTTGACTTGTCGATCACCCACGCGCCCGATGCAACCGCTTGTGGCGCCCATTCTTTGCTGATGGAACTGCTTGCAGAGAAGAATGCAATGTTCGTTCCCGCGAAGCATCCCGGCGCAAGTGGCTCGACCGTTACATCGCGACCCAACGCTCGCAGCGTCTTGCCGGCACTGCGTGCGCTGGCAAACACCCGCACACTGCGCGCAGGAAATGAGCGTTCCGCAAGCAGTGCAAGCAATTCCTCGCCGACCGCTCCGGTTGCTCCAACGATTGCAATCGCTGGCTCTGTTGGGATTCGCGCCTGAATCACTTGCGACGCTTCGGCTCAATGCCAACTAAGTAGAAGCGCGCCACTTGCGCGTCAAAGGCAGTGTGATCCATGCGTTCGAATGTGAAACTGCCTTCCATCGTGCCCCAGTGCGTGAGCAGCGGCGCAAAACTGTGATATTCAAATCGTCCGCCCGGGGCGATCGTGGGTTGTTGGCCAACCACGCCGTCGCCATCCACGTTGCGCACTTCGCCATCACCGTCAACGATCATCCAGTGCCGCTTGCGAAGAACTACGTTCTCACTACCGTCATTGGAAATCGTTACGTGGTACGCAAAGTTGTACCGCCCGCCCACTGGATCACTCGTTTCCGGAATGAACTGCGGCGTCACCCGAATGCGGATGCCGTTAGTGACAACTTCGGAACCGAGATTCGTGGTGGTTGCGGAGGGCGAGGACATTGCAACAAGTATAGGTGGCTCGACAGGCAGATCAAACTGCCGTCGGCACTTCTTTGCTTGCAGCGCGCTGCTGTCCAACAGGTGTGTCAGGCAAGCAACGCCCGCAGCGCCGCGCCCGGATCCGGCTCGCGCATCAGGCTTTCGCCGACCAGTGCAATGTGAATTTCGTGCTTGGCGAGGCGGCGCATGTCAGCGAGCGTCCGGATACCACTCTCGGCAACCATCACGCGTCGCGTGGGGGCTTCCACCATGTCGGCCACCCGGAGCGCATGCCCAAGGTCGGTTTCCATGGTGGCAAGATTTCGGTTGTTGATCCCCAGCAGGCCGTACCCCGAGTGCGGAAACCCAACGTGGTTGATGACGCGCCACAGGTTGTCCAGATCATGAACCTCAAGCAGGGTGGTCATCTGCAGTTCCGTAGCCAAAATCTGGAAATCAATGATTTCACGTTCGTGCAGGCACTCGGCAATCAGCAGGATGGCATCAGCGCCTGCCGCGCGGGACTCCCAGATTTGATAGTCGTCAATGATGAAGTCCTTACGCAGCACCGGCAGCGGAACAACATCACGAATCGCATGGATGTACGAGAGGTCGCCACCGAAGAATTCATGGTCGGTGAGGCAACTAATCGCAGCCGCGCCGGCTTCGTAGTAACTTCGTGCAATGGCGACCGGATCGAAATCCTCGCGAATCACCCCGGCCGACGGGCTCTTTCGCTTCACTTCGGCAATGACACGCATGGAGTTTGGATGCCGATCATCCACCACGCTTCGAAAAAAATTGCGTGGACGCCCAAGTTCAGAGATGCGTTCTTGCAATTCGCTCAATGGCACCTTGCGCTTGGCATCAGCTACCTCACGGCGCTTGTGCTCGACGATGTGCTTGAGAACGGGAACCATCGGTGTTGTCGCGTGTACAGCGCTGATCGGTGATGCGGCACTGGCCGCCGCTCCCGTAAGCGAGGTGGTGGAGTCTACGCCGATGAGCATGAATTGGTCGCTCATTGGTTGGGGAGTATTGGCAATTCTCGCAGTGGCAGTAGTGATGCGCGTCGAGTGGTTCCGCGCCTCGCCGCGCGTGGGGCCAGCGTGGCAACTACGCGCTGAACCAAGCGTCTTTGGATTTGGCGCCGCCTTCCTTGCGTCGGCCGTTGGTGCGCAACTCCTCACCATGGCGTTCAGACTCAATGACGAGTCGCCACCACTGATGCAGAAATCACTGCAAGGAATTGGCGCGCACGGCGCGCAACTTGCGGTGGTGGCGTTCATCCTGTTAGCACGACGCTTTCGCCCGCGTGGTGCAAGCACCGCAGTGACGCGTGGCGGTGTTCACCAGCATCCACGCGCGGTACTGGAATCAGTCATGATGGCTGTCGCGGCGGCACTGTTACTGTGGCCGGTGATCCAGGCGGTTGGTGGATCGATTGGTGCCATCGAGCGCTGGTTTGGAACTTCAACTCCCGCTGTCGGGCATCAAACCATTGAAATCCTCCTCAAAGCTGGCGCCCATGATCCGTGGTGGTGGCTCACCATTGCCAGCGCGGTGGTCTTGGCGCCGCTCGCCGAAGAGTTCGTCTACCGAGGACTCTTGCAACAGGGGCTCAAAGCCATCGGATTGGGTACAGGCACCGCCATCGTGATTACTAGCTTCCTGTTTGCCATTGTGCATTGGGGCGCACTCACGGAAGGCTCGCGCCTGGTGGGTCTCACCACGCTGTTCATTCTTGCCGTTGGCTGGGGCATGCTCTATGAGCGCACTGGCCGCATGGCAGCACCAGTGCTGGCGCATGCCATCTTTAATGCAACGAATGTGCTCATCGCGTTCAGTAACTAGCGCGTACCAGCGTCAGCATTACGCGCCGTTATGCCAACTGCGCCCCTCACGCGCCAACAAGTCGTCCGCAGCTTGCGGTCCCCACGAGCCGGGTGCGTAATTACCGTGGATTCCTGCACGCAACGGCTCACTTGCTGCGCCGATAAATGGCATGACTGCACGCCACGCATCTTCAGTTTCTTCGCGGGTCTTGTAAAGCGTTTGATCTCCGCGCATGGCATCCACTAACAGCGGACCGTATGCCTCTACGGAATCGTTGCCGAATTCCTTGCGATAGTCCATCACCATTTCAACCGGTCGAAGCGCAAACGAAGCGCCCGGAACCTTGCTATTGAAGCGCAGACTGAAGCTTTCGCCCGGCGCAATCTGGATGATCATGCGATCAGCCTGAATAGGCGCCTTGTTCATCGATCGGAACAAATTCGCAGGCGGTTCCTTGAACTGAATCACCACTTCCGTGCGCTTGGTTGCCATGCGTTTACCGGTACGGATATAGAACGGAGTTCCGCCCCAACGCCAGTTGTCGAACGTAAATCGCAGCGCCGCAAACGTCTCCATCGTGGACCCTGCAGCCACACCAGGTAGTTCGTGGTACGCACCTTCCGTGACACCGGCGATGTCACCCGCTGCGTACTGGCCAAGCGCCACCGCACGGGCTGCCTGTGCTGCGGATGGCACTTGAATGCTCTCCACAATCTTGCGCTTCTCTGCGTTGATCATCGCCGGCGTCCAACTTGACGGCGGATCCATTGCTACAAACGCCATCACTTGCAGCAGGTGACTCTGCACCATGTCGCGAATGGCACCCGTTTGGTCATAGAACGCGGTGCGTGAACCAACGCCCAATGTTTCCGATGCAGTGATCTGCACGTGATCAACAAAGTTTGCGTTCCACACCGGCTCAAAGATCGCGTTAGCAAAGCGGAATGCCAGCAGGTTTTGCACTACTTCCTTGCCTAAATAGTGATCAATTCGATAGACCGCGTCTTCCTCAAAGACGCGTCCCAGCGCACGGTTCAATGCCCGCGCTGAATCCAGATCATGGCCAAACGGCTTCTCGATCACCACTCGTTGCCAACTGCGCTTGGCAGGATCAATGCTGCACCAACGCTTGCCTTCGGTCACCAAGTCAGCGGCGTCAATCTGCCCGATGATTGGTTCGTAAAGATCCGGTGCCACTGAAAGATAGAAGAGGATGTTTCCCCCTGTGCCGGCCTTGGCATCAAGCGCATGAATGGCGCTGACAACGGCCGGCCATGCTTCCGCAGTGGCAGCGTCTCCAGCGATGTAGTGAATCCGATCGGCAAGCGCTCGCCACGCCGCTTCCTCAAACTCGCTTCCCAGCGCCTTGCGTGCGTCACGTGCAAGATCCTCACGGAACTCTTCGTTGGTCTTGGCGCGCCTACTGACGCCAAGCACCTGCGTGCGTGGGTCAATGGCACCACGCCGGTTCATTTCATAGAGCGCGGGAATCAACTTTCGGTGCGTCAGATCGCCTGATGCACCAAGAATGACGATGACACATGGATCGATACTTGCCACGGCGCGGATCCTACGGAAATCGAACGCCATGCATAAGAAGCGGCAATTTGCGTACGCAGTGTGCAGACACCCACGCACCCCCGTCACCTCATCACAATGCCGTTACGCCGCGCCGCGCGCTTCGCGCGGGTGGAATCGGTCGATGGTCTTGCGCAGATGACTTCGATCGACATGCGTATAGATCTGCGTCGTGCCGATGTCCGAGTGCCCAAGCAACTCTTGAATCACACGCAAATCAGCCCCGCCGGCCACCAAGTGCGTTGCAAAGGAGTGGCGCAGCAAGTGTGGATGCACCCCACGAATACCAGCAATGCGGGCGTACTTCCCAACAATCTGCCACAGTGCCACGCGTTCAATCGGGCGACCAGTATGCGAAAGGAACAGCCGAAACCCATCGCGCGCATCTGGAAACCGCGTCAAGTGCGGCCGCAATTCTGCCACGTACGCCTTCACTGCATCAATCGCTGGAACACCAATCGGAACAATCCGCTGCTTGTTTCCCTTGCCAATGACATTCACAATTCCAAGGGTTTCATTGAAGTCATTCATCTTCAGTGTGCCCACTTCACTGGCACGCAAGCCTGCCGCGTACATCACTTCCAACATGGCGCGGTCGCGTAGCCACAGCGCGCCATGTTCAGGACTGGGCGTCTCCACCAACTTCTTCATCTGCCCAGGCGTCAGCGTCCCGGGCAACTTCTTCCAAGTGGTTGGTCGTTCGAGCAGCCGCGCCGGGTCTTTCTCAAGCTTGAAATTGGCGTGCATCCAGCGAAAGAACACACGCATGGTTGCCAAATGCCGAACGATGGAAATTGGGTCAAGCCCACGCTCGCGCGACAAGTAGCGCAAGTGCGCCGACAAATGATCAACCGTGACTTCCTTTGGCGTACACACCCCCTGCGTAGCAAGGAACACGCGCATCCCCTCAAGGTCGCGCGCGTAGGCCTCAATAGTTGCAGCAGCAAGCCCAGCCTCAATGCGAATGAACACCATGAAATCCGCGATCGATCGATCGAAGTCAGGCGTCGCGGGAACGGCGGGCGAATCGTCCATGGATGGTTAGCGGTTGCGTCCGCGGCGCAGGAGCTGCGCGAGGCTGGTGTGTTTCTTCGCGATTGATGCGATGGAACATGGGGCATCCATAGAAGCCCCCCAAGCAGTAGCGGTACATGGCATCAAGTTCAGCCATGCGAAATCGATCCTGGCAGCGTGGATCGTTTTTATCCAAGTGCGGGCACGCGTGTCCAAGCGCTGGATCAGGGGCATTCTGCATGGCAACTCCATCCATCCTAGATCGACCAAAGTTGCCGCCGAGCATCATTTCTCTCACTTTGCAGCAGGGCAGGTACTGCGGGCGCCGCAATCGTGACGATGGTGCGACTTCAATTACTGGTACCGGACGCTGCGCGGGAAGAAATGCAGCCCTGCAGCCTTGCGAGCGCTCTCAAGCGTCTCCTCCGCCACCACATTGGCGCGTGCGCATCCCTTCTTCAGAATGTCAAGGAGTACCGCATCATCGTCGCCGATCCGCTCGCGGCGCGCACGCATCGGCGCCAACAGGCGATTGATTGCCTCCGCCACTTCCACCTTCACATGGCCGTCGCCAAGGTTGTCACCCGCTGCATAGCGTCGCTTCAATTCAGCCACGCGATCCGGATCTTCAATGAATGTGTCCACGTACTGAAACAGCGCGTTCTCAACATCACCAGGTTCTGTTGGGCTCTGCCGACCCGTGAAGATCTTCTTCACTTTGTTCTCTACTTCTTTCGGCGAGTCACTGATGTAGATCGCATTTCCAAGACTCTTCGACATCTTGTTCTTGCCATCAATCCCAAGCAACCGACCAACTTTGCCAACTTCCGCACGCGGAACCGGCCAAATTCCCCCAAGTTTCACGTGATCGGCATCATCCGCATCCGTTGGCACGCCGCAGTACATCTGATTGAAACGCCTGCCGACTTCGCGGGTGAGCTCCAGGTGCGGCACTTGATCTTCGCCCACCGGAACCCCCACTGGTCGGAATGCCAAGATGTCCGCACATTGCCCCACCGCATACAGCGGGAATCCAAATGAGTATGTCTCGCCAAGACCCTTCATCTCAATCTCAGTCTTCAATGTTGGGTTCCGCATCACGCGGTTGAACGGCAACAGCATGGCAAACAAGAACGTCAATTCATGGATCGCGGGAATCTCGCTCTGCAAGAAAATCGTCGATCGCTCCGGATCGATACCCATCGCCAGGTAGTCCTTCACAATGGCAATCGTGTCACGGCGAATCTCTGCGGGCTTGTCAGCTCGGGTTGTAAAGGCGTGGTAATTGGCAAGAATGAAGTAGCAGTCATGCGTCTCCTGCAATTCCACGCGGCGTTTCACGCTGCCCACCCAGTGGCCAAGGTGAAGTTGCCCGGTAGGGGTGTCGCCAGTAAGAATCCGAGGTCGTTCTGCGGTCATGGAAGGGAAAGGATACGCCCCGGCATGGCTAGTATTCCCCCACGATGATCGGCGAACCCAATGACGACGAAATACAGGTTGAAGGACTTGACGAACCGATCGGCGGCCCACGCCTGCGCGGCACGGTGATTGCCCGGCGTACCGCCGAGGACTTGTATGACGCGTTAGCCTCCGATCTGATCGCCCACTCCGCCAATTGTGTTCGCCAGTTTGGCGACTTCCATCTTGCGCTCTCCGGCGGTCGAACTCCGTTTCCGCTCTACGAGCGCCTGATGTACGACCCGCGCTTTCGCATTCTGCCGTGGCGGCGCACGCACCTGTGGATCGTCGACGAGCGTTGTGTTCCGTTCGAAAGCGAGCTGTCCAACTTCAGCCGTATCAAAGAAGTGATCGTTGATCACTCCGATATCCCGCCCGAGCAAGTGCACCCCATGCTTGCCAACACGCCCGAGTCCGCCGAGCGCTACGAGCGCGAACTCCGCGACACTCTCGGCTGGCGCCCCAAGGGTCACGACCGTCTTGACTTCGTGTTGCTCGGCATGGGTCTTGATGGTCACACCGCCAGCATCTTTCCCGGTTCACCCGCATTGCATGGCAGCGATCGCCTGGTGATGGACGTTGCAGCGCCCACGACTTCCGCGCCCGCGGTGCCGCGCTGCACGCTCACCATGCAGATGCTGAACGCGTCGCGCTTTGTTGCGCCCTTCATCATGGGCGCGGATAAAGCACCCATCTTGCAACGCGTGGCCAGCGGCGCCTCGCCCGATGAACTGCCCATCGCGGGCCTTCGCCCCGTTGCTGGCGAATTGCGTTGGTTCCTCGATGCCGCGGCGTGCGGTCAGAGTTGACGGCATCGCCGTTTGCGAGACGCTCTGGGGCTTGCAAGCCCACGTATTTTTGGACACAGCGGATTTATCGCCGTTCGATGTGGAGCGCCGGGGTTGATGCGCCGAAGTGCGTATGTTGCTGATCTATTCATCGACTGAACATTTGCCGCTGAGAGAGCCCACCATGCGCCCGCCGATTCACGAACACCGCCGCTTCTTTGCATGCTCGTCGCGCCCACTTGTTGCAGTGGGTAGCAGTCCGCTGGCAGCGATGGTGATGCTCATGCTCTTCCCGTCCACTGTTGCGCCTGCCCGCGGCGACACGGTCGTCACTGGCACGGGCATTCCGGTGGTCGTGCCCGACGTGCCGTCCATCGGCGCAAATCTCGATTTCATTGCAGGCGACGGCAACCCCGCCGTACTGCAGCTCCTCACCGGCGGCACCTACAGCGGCGAGTGGAGTATCACCGACGTCGGTGCGATCTTCACGCTGGGCGGCGGATCGCTCGTGATCGCGCCGACTGCCGGTACCGGCACCGCATCCGGCGCTGCGAACCTCAGTGTGCAGGACGGCACCTTGCAGCTCGGAGCAAACTCATTCCTCACCGGCTTCGGCACCGGCGGTACGGGCGGAACGCTCTCGGCATCCAACGGTGGTCGCCTGGTCATTGATGACGACCGCTGGCTGACCAACATGGTCCTCCTCCAGCTCGGCGGGTCTTGGACCGCGGGTAGCGACGCAACACTCACGTACTCCGGAGCAAGCGACATCACGTCGGGTGCCGATGTGTCGCTCACTGGCACCGCAGCCGCCATCGCGCTCTCCGGCGCGGGATCGTTCGAGCTGACGGGGGATATCCAGGGTTCCGGCGATCTCGTCGTCGCGTCCGGCGGCGGCACCGGCACGGTCAACCTGTCGTTCGGTAGCGGCAGCTTCACCGGCACGACCATCATCGACAACGCCTCCGCCAGCATCAACACGCAGAACTCGATCGGCACCGAAGGGCTGACATTCATCGGTGCCACGGTTACCGCGGGTACCTCGCTGACGCTCGGCGCCGGCCAGGTATTCGAACTTGGCGGCACGTCCACGCTTACTGGTGGCGGCGCTGGCCTCACCGCGTTCAATGTGAACGGCGGCATGACCGGCAGTGGCGACATCACGCTCACCGGCATCAACATGACGGTCGGCGGCACTACGTCCTCCTACAACGGCGGCATCACCCTTGCGGGTGCAGCGGGCAGGGAATCCACCATCACCACAACGAACGCCGCATGGCTCGGGGGCGTGAGTTCGCTGACGATGGCGAACAACACGTCATTGACGTACGCCGGCACCGACGCCGGCACGTACGGCGGCGCGATCGTCACCGGCACCACCTCCGGCGACCGCGCGCTGATCTTCACCTCCGGCGCCGGCAACGGCGACCTGACCCTCAGCGGCACCGTATCGGGCGCCGGCGATCTGGTCATCGGCGCATCCAGCGGATCCACTGCCACGACCACGCTTGCCTTGACGAGTCCGCTCGCAGGAACGTTCGCCGGCCGCACCGTCATTGAAGATGCGAACGTCGCCATCAACACGCAGACATCGATCGGTGACGCGGGCTTCTCGCTCACCGGCGCCACTGTCACGCTCGGCACGGCTATCACGCTCGGCGTGGCGCAGGATTTGGCAATCTCTACCGCCTCCTCGATCTCCGGTCCCGCTGGCGGTGCAAACACCGCGTTCACCCTGATTTCCGCCATGAGCGGCGCTGGCAACCTGGCGCTCGATCATGTCAGCATGAATGTCGGCGGTGCCACCTCCACCTACACCGGTGCACTGACGCTCGCGGGCGCTTCGACGCTCACTACCTCCAACCAGCAGTGGCTGAACAACGTCGCTTCGATCACGCTTGGCAACGAAACATCCCTGAGCTACGACGGCATCGTGGCAGGCACTTACTCGGGCATTCTGAACGCCACCGGCGCGTCTGCCACTATTGCCACTTCCGGCGCGACTGCCGCCGACTTCATCGTCGATGGCACCGTCACCGCCACAGGAGACGTGGTCGTCTCTGCACTCGACGGTTCCACGGCCACCACCACGCTGGCATTCAACAACGCCAGCAGCATCACCGGCCGCACCGTGATCGACGGCGCAAAGGCGAAGATCGACACCGCTTTCTCCGTGGGCAGCGCTGGTCTTGCGCTCACCGACGGCGACCTCACGCTTGGCAACGCGCTGACACTCGGCGCTGGCCAAGCATTCGCCGTGACCGGGACCTCGAGCGTCACCGGCAGCGGCGGCACCAACACCGCATTCAACCTCAACGAGGCGATGTCCGGCACGGGCACGCTGACTGTCTCGGGCATTGACCTCTCGGTGGGCGCAGCCGCGTCCACGTTCACTGGCGGCCTTGCGTTGGAGGCGGGCTCCACCGCTACCACCAGCAACACTGCGTGGCTCGGCGGCCTCACTTCGCTGACGCTGAACGCTGATGCAACGGCGACGCAGTTCACCTACACCGGCAACGCCACCGTTACCTACGCGGGCGCGCTGATTTCGGGCGGCACCGCCGAAGCCACCGTGGCCACCTCCGGGGCCGGCGCTGGTGCGCTCAACTTTACTGGCACCGTTGATGGCAGCGGCGACCTGGTCTTCAAGGCGCTCTCGGGCTCCACAGCCACCACCACGCTTGCCTTCACCACAAGCACGTTCACTGGCACCACGGTGATTGACACCATGTCCGCGGCCGTGAACACGCAAGCATCCGTCGGCGGCGCTGGTGTGCGCATCCTTGGTTCGCAGGTTTCGATCGGCGCGGATCTTTCGCTTGATTCCGCGCAGTCACTCACGATCGGCGGAACCACCACGCTCACCGGCTTACCGGCGGGCACCACCACGCTGGACGTTGATGGCGGCCTGAATGTTTCGGGCGGCTCGGCCGACCTCACGCTGTCCGCGCTCAGTGCCTCGATCGGCGCCGGCGCAACATCCAATTTCGTCGGCAACGTGACGCTGACCGATGGCTCTGTGTTCACTGTCACCGATGACGCAGACCTGGGCGACACCTCAGTCTTCTCTGACGCGCTCAACGCCGGCGGCGCAGTGACCGTCGCTGGCGACGGAACCTTGGCCAGTATCGGCAGTGTCGGCAACGCGTTCAAGGGTTTGCTCAATCCGGGCGACCATAGCAATACGGGCTCTTCAACGCTCACCGTCACTGGCGACGTCATTCTTGACGCAACCTCCACAACTAGCTGGTACCTGCTTGATTCCACTGGCAATGCCGATCGTCTCAACGCGGGCGGCGCGTTCACACTCAACGGTTCTGCAGCCAAGATCATCTACGACTCGGCTTTCTACAGCGGCACCTTCATCCCCGCCTCCGGTGTCACCGTCGATTACGTGATGGCCACCGCCGGAACGTTGGACGGCACGTTCAGCACCGTGGATGTGGTCACTGTCGATCCGCTCACTGGCCTTGCCACCGATCACGCGGTGAATGCCACCGGCTCCACGTACTTCATGGGTGGTGCGTTTGAGGTGAGTTACGCGGGCAATGAATTCAGCTTGCAAATCATTGGTCAGGGCGGCTCGTATCCGCTGCCCGCCGGCACCACCAGCACCAATGTTGTGGTGGATGTGCAGACTGGTAATGGAACAGTGAAGCGCAATGCCGATGTCGGCACGGTCAACAACAGTCAAATCAATGCATCGGCCGCAGCGATTACTGCAATCGCCTCCGGTCCAGTCGGTTCGGACGAGCAGTACGTCGCTACGCAGATGTTGCTCCTCACGCCCGGCGCGTTCGCAAGTTCTGATGTGGCGCTTTCCAACGCTACCAATCCGTACGCGCTGCCCAACGTCACTATGAACCAGCTCTTTCAGGCTGGAAACGTGGCTATGAAGCGCCTGATGCAACTGCGCGAAAGTAAAGCCCCGACGACGGTCGCTCCGCTCCTGAGTTCCAAGGGAGGCGTGACCGACCAGGAATCACTGAACGCTGGCTCCGCCGTTGTCACTGGCAACTCATTCACCAGTTTCGGTGCGCCATTGAATGGTCCAACGCCTGATGATGGTGCTCGGTGGTGGTCGCGCGGTTACGGATTCACTAACAGCGTCACTGATGACAGTTGGGCAAAGACCAGTTACAGCTCGGCCACTGGCGGCCTGATGTTTGGCGCCGACATGGTGCTGGGCAAGGGTTTCATCGCGGGTGCCTTCATCGGTTACATGCCTGGAACGGTGGACATCACCGGCGGCCTGGTGGACGAGACGGACACCATGAACGGTGCGAACGTCGGCATCTACGGCAGTTGGGTCCCGGATGCTGGCCAGTGGTACGTGGAGGCTGCCGCGCAGGGCGGTTACGCGGGCGTCGACCGCACGCGCGAACTGTATATCCCGGGTGTTGTGCGCACGGCCACATCGGACAACTCGCTGTGGGCTGCTTCGGTGAACTCGGAGATCGGTCTGAACATTCGTATCGGCGGCGACCTGTTCGTCCAGCCATACGCAGGGGTGACCGCCGGTTATGTTGGTCAAGGCTCATACACAGAGCAGGGTGCTGGCAGCGCAAACTTGGATGTTTCAAGCCAAAGCGCCGTCATGTTGCAGCCAACGCTCGGTTCACGCGTCATGCATACGTTGCGTATCGATCGTGATGTGTTGTCGCCGTACATTGGCGGCGCGTTCATCGCCAGCGTTCCAATCGGGGACTGGGATGTCACGGCCACCAACGCATACAGCGCAACACCTGGATACACCGTGTACGGCAGTCCCGAGACGCGTTATGGCGCCAGCTTTGAAGCTGGTGTTGAGTTTGCGTCGTACAAGGGAATCACCGCGTACTGCTCATTCAACGGAATGCAGTTTGAAAACGAACAACAGTACGGTGGTCAAATTGGCGTCATCGTTCCCTTCTAAAGTCGGCGCCATTCACCGCTGTCACGCCATGCTTGGTGCGCGATCGTGATTTTTCTGAGCGTGAGTCTCGGGCCAAAATTACGCCATTAATTCTGCAATTTCGGGCACCCTCCACGATTCATCGTCGTAGGGTTCTTTGGCGTCTGAAATGCAATGCAGAAGTTGAAACTCCTTCCAAGGGAGAGCGTTATGAAATTCACATACGAATCTTTGGCATGCGTTCTACTCACCGCCTCCGCCACTTATGCGGAGACGACCTTCTCGTTCACCAACCAGTGGACAGGTGGCGGACAAGGGCTTTTTCATATTACGAATGACACCTCGCAGCCCATTCAGGGTTGGACCTTGCAGTTTGACTGGAATGCCGAAATCGCCAGCGCGTGGAACGGCACCGTGCAGTCGCATGTGGGCACCCGCTACAAGATCACCAACGCTGATTACAACGCCACGATCGCGCCTGGCGCCTCCGTGGATGTCGGCTGTGTCGCCAGTTTCGCGAGTGCCGACGTGTTTCCGACAGGGATGACTATCGCACCGATGGTCCAGTGCCCGGCCGACTTGAACATGGATTCCCGGGTGGATGCCGTTGACCTTGCGGCCATCTTGGGTAACTGGGGTAGCACATCCCCGCTATACGACGTGAACGGCGACGGCATCGCTGGTAGCGCTGACCTGGCAATCATTCTCGGTGCGTGGGGTGAGTGCACGCCCAGTGGCGGCGGCACAGGCGGCGGCGGTACGGGTGGTGGCGGCGGAGGTGGCGGAGGCGGTGGCGGCGATAACGGCGCTGTGACTCCGGTCATCACAAGTCCGGCGACCGCTTATGGAACCGTTGGCTCGGCGTTCATCTACCAAATCACTGCGAGCGGCGTACCGACTTCGTTCGGCGCCACCGGATTGCCCGCCGGGCTTTCCGTGAACACCACCAACGGACTGATTTCCGGAACTCCAACACTTGCGGCAGCGACAAGTATCGCGTTGGCAGCGAGCAATGCAGCCGGTACCGCGACCCAATCGCTGGTGGTCACCATCTCGCCAGCAAGCGCGCCCGGAGATTTCAACTACGCGGAAGTGCTGCAGAAGTCGCTGTACTTCTATGACGCGCAGCGTTCCGGAAACGTGGCCGAAGGCTTCCGTGTTCCATGGCGCGGTGACTCTGCACTGACCGACGGAAGCGATGTCGGCATTGATCTGACCGGCGGCTACTACGACGCTGGAGATCACGTGAAATTCGGTCTGCCGATGGCAAGCTCCCTCTCGTTGCTGGCGTGGGGTGGCATTGAATATGGCGCGGCGTATGAGCAGACTGGTCAGAAGCTCGCGTTGCTTGAGGCGGTTCGCTGGGGAACCGACTTCATCATCAAGGCGCATCCTTCGGCAAACGTGCTGTACGGACAAGTCGGAAATGGTTCGCTGGACCACAGCTATTGGGGTCCGTCCGAGACGATGAACATGGCGCGGCCTTCGTACGCCATTACCGCGGCGAAGCCGGGCTCTGATCTGGCCGGTGAATCCGCGGCAGCCATGGCAGCGGCAAGCATGCTGTTCCGCACTACTGACCCCGCATACGCGGACACCTTGCTGGCACACGCCCGCACGCTGTTCAACTTTGCGGACACCTACCGCGGCAAATACTCCGAATCCATCACGGACGCGGCTATCTACTACAACTCGTGGTCTGGCTATTACGACGAGCTCGCGTGGAGCGCAGCGTGGTTGTACCGCGCCACTGGCGAGGCGGCGTATCTGGCCAAGGCGGAAGCCATCTACAGCCAGAACATTGCCGGCCTCCCATTGAAGTGGACGCACAACTGGGACGACAAGACCTACGGCGTCACCGTGCTGCTCGCGCAACTCACCGGCAACAGCTCCTACAAAGTTGCGGCTCAAAGGTGGCTGGACTTCTGGACCGTTGGCGACAACGGCAGCAGAATCGCATACACCGCCGGTGGTTTGGCGTGGCTCGATCAGTGGGGCTCGTTGCGCTACGCGGCCAACACATCCTTCCTGGCGCTGATCTATGCCGACCGAGTCGGTGATGTCGGCACGCGCTACCGCGACTTTGCACGCAATCAGATTGATTACATGCTTGGCAAGAATCCCAATGCGCGCAGTTACGTGGTCGGATTCGGCGTGAATCCGCCAATGAATCCGCACCATCGCGGCGCACATGGGTCTTGGAATGGAAGCATGACAACGCCCGCCGCGTCGCGACACATCCTGTACGGCGCATTGGTTGGTGGTCCAAGCACCACGTCCGATTCGTCGTACACGGACGATCGCAGCAACTACATCTGCAACGAGGTCGCGCTTGACTACAACGCGGGCTTCACCGGTGCGGTAGCTCGACTTGCGCAGGATTCGACGGGCGCGCCCGTGGCGAACTTCCCGCCGGCGTCGGAGCAGGGATCAATCGACGATGAGTTCTTCGTCGAGGCGTCGATCAATCAGCAGGGCAGCGGCTTCACTGAAATCCGTGCACTACTGAACAATCGCTCCGCGTTCCCAGCGGTTGGTTCCAGCACTCTCTCTATCCGCTACTTTGTGGATCTCTCTGAGCTGTTTGCGGCCGGCTACGACCAGACATCGGTGGTCGTCAGCGGCAACTACATCCAGAACGGAACCGTGGCACCGGCGTTGAAGGTGTACGACGCGGCGCGCAAGTTGTATTACGTCGACGTGAGCTTCGTGGGCACGTACATCGCGCCAGGAACAGGAAGTTCATACTGGCGCGAGGCGCAATTCCGTATGGCGCTGAAGACCGGTGTCCCGGCTTCTGCGTGGAACGCGGCCAACGATCCTTCGTTCACTGGCCTTGGAGCTGGCAATGCAAGCATGATCAAGACCAGCAAGATCGCGGTGTACGAGGACGGCTTCCGCTTGACTGGAGTGCTTCCATAAGCGCGCCTTTCACGTGACACCGGTGCGCTGAACAGTTTCACCACCTCCTGTGAGTCCCCTCTTGGTCCCTGCGGCCGGGAGGGGACTCCCTTTACGGGGGCGGCCTGAAGTGAGTGCCTTATCGAGCGAGGTACGCCTCAAGTATCGCGCACGCGGCCAGTGCGTCGCGCAGTTCCTTCTTCTCGCGGTGCGTGCGCCCGGTCTGGGACATGCGCTGATCCGCTTCAAAACTCGAAAGCCGCTCATCATGAAAGTGCACTGGCAGTCGCACGCGCGCAGCAATCGCGGCGCCGAACTCACGGGCATCGGTGACGGCGGCGCCTTCCGTTCCATCCATGTTGATTGGTAAGCCAATGACCAGCGCATCGGGTCCATGCCGATCGATGGACTTTGCCAGCGCATCCATCAGCGCTGGGCCGCGCGACACCATCAACACCTCGACTGGTTGCACGATGCGCAGCACATCATCGCCTGCCGCCAGGCCGGTTCGCTTTGCACCAAGATCAATCGCCAGGTATCGCATGAATTCAGCGCAACGCTTCCGGTACGAGACCAGCAATGTCTTTGACCTTCTCTGCCAGATCCGCGCGCACCACCAGTGTTGCATCCTTGGTGCGCACCACAATCACATCGGTCAGCCCGATGGTGGTGATGACGTGCGAAGGATCATCACTCAGCGCCAGCACGCCCGTACTCCCCACATGCAGCGCCTGCGCATTGGTTCGATTGCCATCACCATCCGCCGCGAGCGTCTCGCCATAGCTTGGCCAACTGCCAACATCACGCCACTCGACGCTCATCGGCACCACGCATACCGAGAGTGCCGGATCTTTCGAAGCCGGCTCCATCAGCGCGTAATCAACGCTGATTTTCGGTAGTTCTGGATAGATGCGTTCGACGGTCGCGCGCGCCGCCGCAGTCCCCCACGCGGCACGAATCTCGCGCATGCCAGCGGCAGTTTCCGGCTTGAAGCGCTGCAGTGCGTCCAGCACCGTCCGCGCACTGAACAC
>Ga0209296_1000779_pt1 | contig 26816 bp, 37 predicted proteins | sample S_130206_EF_Meta_FD_187319 | JGI IMG/M metagenome (GOLD analysis project Ga0209296, IMG submission 187319) | Freshwater microbial communities from Lake Simoncouche, Canada to study carbon cycling - S_130206_EF_MetaG (SPAdes) (version 2) | ecosystem: Environmental > Aquatic > Freshwater > Lake ... | reverse complement strand
AAGAGCAAAAAGTGATAATGAAAGAAAATTTAATAAAATACAAAAAATAAGAAAGGAGGGGTATGAACCAGAAGTCAAAATAGTTGAATATTTTGAAAATGAAAATGATGCTTATTTTTATGAAGAATCATTAATACAAAAATATGGGAGAATACGATATGATGAGGGTGGAATATTAACAAATATTTGTGAAAGTTCAAGACCACCTAAACTTAAAGGAAGAACCTACCAAGAAATATATGGTGATAATTGGGAAGAACAAATACAAAAAAGAATGGAAACTAAAAAAGAAAGAAAAAATTATGGTGGAGTAAGAAAACATACTGAAGAAACTAAAAGAAAAATAAGTGAAAAAGTAGCAGGTAAGAACAATTCAAACTATGGAAATCATCATAGCCAAGAAACTTTAAGCAAGATAAGTAAATCTTTAAAAGAACTTTATGAAAATGGTAAAAAAAATAATAAAGCAAAAACTTTTATTTTAACATCTCCCGAAGGTGAAGTGTTTGAAGTTTTTGGTGAATTGAAAAAGTTTTGTAAATTAAAAAATATTTCATACGCAACTATGAGTGCTGCTGTTCTTTATAATAGAATTGGACCAAGAAAAAACGGATGGACCATTAAAGAAATATAAATAAAAAGAAGGTATTGCTTACTCATATGTCTGGAACTTTTAAGTTTAAAAGATTTTATAGTGAAGGTGTTGCAGCAGAACATCCAGATATTGTAGGGCAAAAAGAATTTGCAAATAAAGCAGATGCTGAAGTTGCTCGTAGAAGAGCAGCAAGATCTAAAAAAGCAGGACCACAACTTCCTGGTTTTGTTGCGTCAGTAAAGAAAGAAGAAGTAGAAGTGAGTGAAGCAAAGGTAGAAAGTGGGAAGTCTCAAGAAGAAAAAGAAATTATTAGAAATAAAAGAGCTGGAATTGATAAAGACCCAATGGCTTTTCCTGGGAGAAAAATGCAAAATATCTATAGAATGGAATTACATATGGATGCAAGAGGAGAAAAAAAAGAAAGAGGAAAAAAAGTAAATGAAAAGATTGATGTAGGTGCTGATGCTGGTGCGACAATCAGTGATTTCGTACATTCAAAAAGCAAAACCTTCAAAGGTGATAGCAAAAAGCAAAGAATTAAGAGAGCACTTGGTGCTTATTATGGTGCTCAAAAAGAAGAAATTGATTATAGTGGTTCTTATAATTATGTAATTGAAACTTTGATTGATTGTGAATTCGCACAAGATTATGAGACTGCAGAAAATATGTTTGATGCTTTAAGTGAAGGTTTTGTGTCTGTAATTCTTGAAGATTATATTGAAGAAGCAAAACGTTCAAAATCTCAAACAAGAACAGCAAATGCTGGAAAAAAAGGATATGATGCTAAAGGAAATCCAATTCCCAAAGTAAGCACAACACACGTTATACACGATGTAGATGACAATCTTGCAGATCAAAGATCCAAAGATGCTGCTAAAATTGATGTAATGAGAAATAACGCTAAAACAAAATCATTAACTCCTGGCCAGTTTGCTCATCATAAATTGGAACCTGGTGATAAATATGGATTTGATGAATTTAGAAGTTCTAAAAAGTTTAAAGATACTACTAAACCAATCAAACCAGTAGCTAGAATAGGAGATAGTAAAAAAAGATCAGCAAAAAAATCTGTTGTTACTGCTCGTGGGGGATCTGCATTTGGAAGCAATAAACCCAGCACTCCTATGGACGAATCATTTGCGAAGGATTTGAGAGACAGAATCGGAGTAAGAGGTATAGAAAAACCAAATATTCATTTTACTGGTGGAATGAGTAAAGGACCAAATAAAGGTCTTTCTGGTCCAGAAAAAAAGGCTAAAGTAGTTGCACAGATTGTAAACCCAGATACTAAAAAGGTAATTACAACTGATGATCACCTTGGTAATACAAGAGCTATGGCTGCTGCCGCAAGTGCTTCTGCACCCCAAGCTAAAGTTATAGCATATCAATCAAGACCTGCTACAAGAAAACCAAAAGGAAAAGGAAAGGTTGGAGATATAGTTCCATCCAGAGTTGGTAAGGAAAATAAACCAGAAGATACAAATATAGGAATAAGATCCAAACCAGATGCTCCAAAATCTACTACAGAAACACAAAGAGCACGTAAAAAAGCAAGAAAGAATATGGGAGAAGAAATGACTCCATATGAATACTGGAAGCAATACATTGCTTGATGGTGTAGGAAAATGAATGAGGAGTTTCAAAAACCTCATAAAAAGAAAACTCTTTCTCAACAAGAGAAACTTTTGAAACTCCAAAATTTATTAAAACAATTAGAAAACAAGAAGAAATCTAGTTATAAAACAAATAATACCTAAATATTATAAGAAATAACAAAATTTCCACATTTTTAAAATGAATCACGAAGACCTCAATGTAACTACCTCAAATAATTGGGGAACAACAAAGACCTTAAGGGACATTGCCAACGCTTATTCTTCAATCTACGAAGCAAAGAAAAAAGTAGACCAAGACGAAGATGGTGATAATGACTTTGCGGATGTAAGAGTTGCGAGAATGGTTGCTTCTGGGATGACGAAAGCACAAGCAATCGCAGCAGTTAGAAATAAGGAATATAATGAAGAGTTTGAGATTGATGAAGCAACTGCGATGGCTAAGAAAGGTTATAATGAAACCGAAATTCGTAATAAGATTGCAAAATCAACAGGTGGTGGAAAAACTGCCGATAAAGCAACTGCTCTTGCTGATAGGCAAACCTATGGAGATAAAGCAAAGAAAGCATCAAGAGAAAAACTTGCAAGAACGCAAAGAGGTGATTTCCGCAGAACAACTTCATCAAATCCTGGTCTTCATGGTTATGCCTATAAGTCCAATGACCCTGCCGTAAAGGCAAAGCAGGCAGCAAGAGGAGCACAAAGAGGTGTCCTCACACCCAACGAGAAAAAGGAACTCAATAGAGAGGCATATGCCGCATACGAGTTTGTAGCATCATATCTTCTTGAAAATAACTTTGCAACAACAGTTAATGACGCAAATGTGATTATCAACAATATGAGTGAGGGTTGGTTCGATCAAATTATGGAAGGTTGATATAATATTACAATTTATTAAGCACCTTGACAGGTGCTTTTTTTATGACTATAATCACTCTGTTAGGGTTGAAGATAAGTTATATCTATAAATACTTTGAATATTATTAAAGACCCGAATGAGTTATGATAATCCTTGGTTATATCAAGGAAAAGTTTTTGAGACAGAAGATATTCAAGAGAATTTTGGATTTGTTTATTTGATAAGTTGCGAAGAAACTCAAAGGAAATATTTGGGAAGAAAATACTTTTGGTCTTTTAGAACACCGAAAGGAAAGAAAAGAAAAGTAAAACAAGAAAGTGATTGGAAAAATTATTATGGTTCTTGTCCTGAATTAAAAGAAGATATAAAGAAACATGGAAAGGATAAGTTCCAAAGAACTATAGTATCTCTTCATAAGACATTAGGTAAAACAAACTATGAAGAGACGAGGCAATTATTTTTAAACAACGTCCTGACCGAAGCACTTGACAGTGGGACTCCTGCGTATTACAATTCAAATGTCATGAACCGATATTTCAGGAAGGATTACTTTAATGCAACTTCATATCAAAAAAATCTGCAATAATACGATACAACAACATATTAATCGTATGTGCGATTTATGTGAAGAGGGTAGAGCAAGAGATGCGGAATGTATCTATAGTGAAATCCGTGATTGGGTAATTCAAAAAGAAAATCTTGAAGTATTATCACTCGATTATATTAATGGTTATTTTGTGGATTTTTAATCAATTCTAAATACTGTGATATTATGAGATTTATTATGAGTCTGTGACGTGACACTTAGAGCCGTGGAAGGTGCCTCCCGAGAGGGTTGGTATACCCCCCTTTTATACGGATGCCGAATTCTATTAAACTAAATGCTTAAAAACCTAACAAATGTAACCGTAGCAATTTTGGGTGCGGTTGCAACATCAGCGGCAACACTGCCAGCACCGAGTATGGCAACATCTTCAGTAGTACAACCATTTTCAATTGTTCCTGAAGCGCCTACTCAAGAGACAGAGACCAAAGAGGTTGTTCCCGAGAAACCTAAAGTTAAACGATTAGTTTGTAAAGGATGTAATACTAATGAAACGAAGACTGTAGAATTCTTACAGAAACGTGGAATTACTGACAAAAACGCCATAGCAACCATTATGGGCAATATCCGACAAGAATCTACCTTCACACCTAATATTTGTGAGGGTGGTGCTAGAACTTCCTATCCTAATTGTGGTGGGGGGTATGGTCTTATCCAATGGACTAATGCTCCTCGTTTTTATGGACTAGGAAGACACGCTGCCCGTATTGGTGCTAATCCTTCCTCACTGGATGCACAACTTGACTATATGCTGCACGAAGGTGATTGGAAGATGATTGAGAACCAAATGAAAACACCTGGTGGGTCCATTACTCACTACATGCGTCTTGCAAGTAAGTGGATTCGTTGGGGTCATCATGGGGCAAGAACTGACTTTGCTTATAACTATGCAAATAAATTAGTTCTTGTTGAAGTCTGAAAATACATACAACTTAATAAATACTGAGGAGTTCTATACTCCTCTTTTTTTATGTTTAATTTCAATTTTGGCAAGAAGAAACCTGATATTAAACAATATGCAATTATAGGAGTTGTATTGACCTCCATTATTGCAGCACTCTCCCAATGCTCTGGAATATCCACAAATACTTTATGGGACTTATTGGATGAAATGCAAAGAAAATATTTCCCACAAACTATTCTTAATGAGTTAATCATCAAAGACCCAGAGAAACTTGACCGAAGAATTGAGAGGGATGTTGATAGTGCAATTGATGAGTATTGGAGAAAAACTAGAGAAAAACCCGTAGAGATTCCTGCTCCAATATTTTCAGAGAAACCTGTAGATGAATCTGTATGCTATACGGATGAATGTAAGTCTTTAGGTGGAGAAATGCGTTTATGTGCCCCTTGGATTGACGATTGCCTTAATGAGTGATATGATCAATATGTGCGTAATTGATGTATTGGTAACATTCCTCTCTTCTAAGAAGAACTCCTCGGTTCAAATCCGTGTATCCAATCTCGCCCGAACTCTATCGGGACCGTACAAAAAAATGCTTGACAAATTCCAAGTATTGCTCCAAACTAAATACGTTCAAGAAATCCTGTAAGATTTCTTAACACTTGTCGTTTAATTAAAACACATTTATGAATTTTCTTAAAAAACTAATGCTCGTGCCTGTTGCACTGGGTCTTATTGCTCCTGCGGTGAATGCTGCAGAACTCAATACTGAGGATGTCAATAAGTATGCCTCGGCACAACAAGTCACAAGCGTTACCCAATTTACTGATGTCCAACCTACTGATTGGGCATATCAGGCACTTAGCAATCTTGTAGAGCGTTATGGTTGCGTAGCAGGTTATCCTAATGGCACCTTTGTGGGTCGTCAGGCAATGACTCGTTATGAAGCTGCTGCTCTTTTGAATGCTTGCCTAGATCGTGTAACTGAAACTACCGATGAACTTAAAAAACTTCTTGCTGAGTTTGATGCAGAACTTACTGTTATCACTGCTCGTGTAGATGGTCTTGAGAACCGTGTTGGAAACTTGGAAGCAACACAATTCTCTACCACTACCAAACTCAAAGGTGAAGTAAACTTTATTCTTGGTGGCGTTCCCGGTCTTGAAACTAACAAACGTGTTGATGTAGGTAATACTGCATTTAACTATGATGTTCGTCTGAACTTTGATACCTCGTTCACTGGTAAGGACTTGCTCCGTACTCGTCTGCGTTCTGGTAACTTCAGTTCTGATCCTTTTGGTTCCAGTTCTTCACTATTCAAACTTGATAAGGCAGAATCTTATGCCGACCAAGTTGTGATTGACCGTCTGTATTATCAGTTCCCAGTTGGTAAGAGTGTAACTTTAACTGCTGGTCCTCTGGTTCGTAACACAGAGATGGCATGGGTTCCTTCTGCTTATAAGTCGGAAATCCTTGACTTCTTCCAACTTGGTGGTGCCTCTGGTGTCTATAACAAGGCAACTGGTGCTGGTTTTGGTGCTCAATGGAAGCAACAAGTTCCAAAAGGTCAGGGAGGGTTCCTTGCTGGTCTGAACTATGTCTCTCAAGATGGTGATAACACTGAAACTGGTGTCTTCAATTCCGATAGTGGATTGAACTTCCTAGCACAAGTTGGTTATCGTGCTCCTCAGTGGGGTGCTGCGGTTGCTTACCGTTATGGTACTGAAGGCAGTCGTGTCCGCACCTTTAATGCCCTTGGAGGAGGGTCTGGTGCTCTTGCCACAGGTCAGGAAAGCAATAGCATTGCTCTGAATGCTTACTGGCAACCTTCTCAGAGTGGATTCGTTCCTTCTATCTCAGTTGGTTATGGATATAATGATGTAGATGGCAAAGGTTCTAAAACTGGTGCCACCGATTCTGATTCTTGGTTCGTTGGACTTCAGTGGTCTGATGTATTTGCTCAAGGTAATACTGCTGGTGTTGCCGTTGGTCAACCCGGTAATTCTGACTTCATTGGTGATGATGCCACGATGCTTGAAGTCTTCTATAAGTATCAAGTTTCGGACAACATCAGCATCACTCCTGCTATCTTCTATGTAAGCAACAACCAACGATTCCAAAATGAATCGTCTTGGGGTGGAGTGGTTCAGACCAAGTTCACCTTCTGATAACCTCCAAGGTTGAAATATCATTTATCCCCCTTGCGGGGGATTTTGTCTTTCTTTTTATTTTATAAATACTTGAAACAGTATTAGTATAATGGAAAAATTGTTTAAACTCATAAGTGATGCTCAGGCGTCACTTTTTTTGCTATTTCAAAAAACCTGGGTTTACCATTGGCACATTGTTGGATCTGACTTTAAGCAAATTCATGATCTATTTGGAGAGCAATATGGGGCAATTCAAGAAGAAGTTGATCGTGTATCAGAACATATGAGATTTTTGAGTATTAAACCTATTAGTTCTTTATCTAGAGTTGTAGAAGTATCTGGAGTTGGAGAAGCAAAAACTAATATTTCCGAAATGGAGATGATTGAAGATTTACTTGAAGGTCATAAAAAAATTATAGATATGTTAGGTGAAGTTGCTGAAGAAGCAGAAGCACAAAAGTCAAGAGGAACTGTCAATCTTGTTGATGATTTAAACGAAGCACATGGCAAGTTCGTTTGGATGCTGAGATCTTTTCTTGAATAAAAATTAATGTTATAATTGAAATACTTGACGAATTAAAACGGATGAATTAAAATGTTAAAGATTAGATGTAAAATGTGCAACAAAGAGTTGCACTCGCACCCAACACAGACTAAGTGCTGTGGATGCGACAATTTAACCACAGTAAAAGATGATAAAATTACTGCATTAGATTTGACTTTGGTGGAATTAATATCAAAACCAGATCAAAAAAATAATTCATCTTCTCTTTTTACAAGAGAAGATCTTGCATATCAAGAAGCAAGAAGAAACCGTAAAATTAGAAAAATGGAGTTTGAAATTAAATGAGTTGGGAAACCCCAAAGCTTTCAAAAAATGATATTGAATTACTTACTGTATCATTGGATGATTATATTTTTTATGCTAAACAAGATGGTGGACCAGACACAAAAGATGTGGAACGTCTTTTGATTAGATTGGAAGATCATTTAGATAAATTTTGATTTTTAATAGTTGTATTGACAGATATTCTAATACCTGATAAAATATTTTATATTGATTTTTGAAATGGAAAAGTTTACAGTTGAAGAATTTCAAACAGACTTTGATAATCTACTAGAAAGAGTGGATAATGGAGAGTCTTTTATTATAACCAGTGAAGAAAAGGAAGTAGTCATAATGCCAGCAAAGGATTATGAGTACATAGTTTATGGTGATGATGTAGAAGAATACGATAACTTTATCCGAATACACACGGATCACGAAGAGGGTTGTTGATTTTATGCGAGTGAGACTTGGTAGTCAGAGGAGCCTTATAAACTCTTTCCGCCAGATTAGCGGCTTTGACCTGGTTCGAATCCAGGCACTCGTATTAGTCACGGAGAGACTTTAAAAGTACTGGTGGAGTCAATTATGACCCTCTTAGGTTTACAATTTCCTTAAAAAATTGTTGGGGAAAGATATAGGAAAGAAGAGTTGTATAAACTCTCCTTTTTTGGTATAATACATAATACATACACTAACAAATTGATTTATGAGTCAATATATTAAAAAAGCACTTGTTCTTGGTGCTGGTGGCTTTATTGGAAGTCACATGGTTAAAAGACTACGTTCCGAAGGATATTGGGTTCGTGGTGTAGATCTTAAGAGACCTGAGTATTCTCCTACTGAAGCAAATGAATTTGTTCAGGGAGATCTTCGTGATATAGATTTTGTTCGTCGTGTTCTTGAATATAAAGGAGATAGAGGTAACTTCTACAATTCAGTTCCTTATCGTTATATTCAATCATTTGATGAAATCTATCAGTTTGCTGCTGATATGGGTGGAGCAGGATTTGTTTTCACTGGTGAGAATGATGCAGATATTATGCATAATTCAGTTACAATTAATCTCAACGTCCTTGAGATGCAACATCAGATGAATGAAAGGATTGGTGTTAATAAGACCAAGATCTTCTATTCTGGGTCTGCATGTATGTATCCAGAGCACAATCAACTTGATCCTGATAATCCTGACTGCCGTGAAGAATCCGCTTATCCTGCTGCACCAGACTCTGAATATGGATGGGAAAAACTTTTTTCGGAACGTCTTTACTTTGCCTATCATAGGAATCATGGCATACCTGTTAGGGTATCTCGTTATCATAATATCTTTGGCCCCGAAGGAACATGGGAAGGTGGACGCGAGAAAGCACCAGCAGCAATTTGTCGTAAAGTAGCATATCTTCCAGAAGACGGTGGTACGATTGAAGTCTGGGGTGATGGTTTGCAGACTCGTTCATTCCTTTATATTGATGAGTGTATTGAAGCAACTCGTCGTATGATGGATTCTGATTTCATTGGACCAGTAAATATTGGTTCAGAGGAAATGGTAACTATCAATCAACTTGTAGAAACTGCTGCAAAAGTTGCTGGAAAGAAAGTAGAAAAGAACCATATTGATGGACCTCTTGGGGTTCGTGGACGTAATTCTAATAATGACGTAGTTCGTAGAGAACTTGGTTGGGATTATTCACAATCTCTTGAAGAAGGTATTCGCAAAACATATGAATGGATTGGTGGGCAAATTAAAAAATGAAAATTACAATTTTAGGATCCAGTGGGCAGATCGGTGCCTATCTTTCGGAATATCTTCGCAGTAAAGGTCACGTAGTTATTGATTTTGATAAGGTGGAAACTCTTAATCATGATATGACTGTTATTCCCAATCAATATCTTGAAAATGCAATTGAGACTGCAGACTTTGTATTCTTCCTTGCATTTGATGTGGGTGGATCACGTTATCTTAAAAAGTACCAACATACTTTCCAGTTTATTAATAACAATATTCGTTTGATGGCAAATGCCTTTGGTCTTCTTCAAAAGTATAATAAGAGATTTATTTTTGCCTCATCTCAAATGAGTAATATGAGTTACTCTCCATACGGAGTTCTTAAGAACGTTGGTGAACTGTATACCAAATCACTCAATGGACTGATCGTTAAATTCTGGAATGTTTATGGTATTGAAAAAGATTATGATAAGTCACATGCGATCACAGACTTTATTCGCAAAGGATTTGAGACTGGTGTAATTGATATGCTTACAGATGGTCAAGAAGAACGTGAGTTTCTTTATGCAGAAGATTGTTGCGATGCACTTGAAATCATTATGGATAATTATACTGATTTTACATCAGAAGATGAATTGCATATTACCAGTTTCCATTCTACAAAAATCATTGATATTGCCAATATAATTATGGGACAATTTAATTTGATTGGTAAATATGATGTTAAACTGCAACCATCTATTGAAAAAGATAATGTTCAAATGGATAAAAGGAATGTTGCTGATCCTTATATTATGAAGTGGTGGATGCCAAAAACAAGCATTGAACAAGGAATATCAAAAGTCTTTAAAGATATGGAGAAAAATTATGTCTAATATTATTGAACTTCAAAATTTTATTAACGAACCTCATTGTGATTTGGGAGAAAATTCTTGGATTCTTTTAGATCTCGTTAAAACTATGAATAATGCAAGATTTATGGATCTTGGTGTTAGGTTTGGTCCTTCTTCTGCGATTCTTTCTTATGAATCAAAAGAAAGAAATAATCAAGTTTGTGGATGTGATTTGATGTTTGATGTATTTAGTCAAATGGGTGCTCGTTTTGTAAATGAAAATTATCTTTGTTACCAAGCGGATAGTGTAACTTTAGGAAAAAATTGGGATGAAGATCCATTCGATATTATATTTGTAGATACTATCCATTTTAGAGAACAAGTTCTTTGTGAATTATATTTTTGGTCAAACCATATTAAAGAAAATGGATATTTTGTATTTCATGATTCTCATTGGGAACCTGGATCGGCAGAAACTCATGGTGGAATTAAATATGGCCGTGTTGAAGAAGCAATTATGGAATTTTTTATGTTAGATGAAATGATTGATTTTGAAAATGAAGATTTGATTGTAAAATGTTATCCAAAAAGTTATGGTATGACTTTTGTTCAAATTAAAAATTTATCATTTTTTGATAAATGCAAAAAAAATATTAAATGGGATGAAATTTTTTCTGCAAGAAATACCGTAAATAATCTTTACTTCAATAAAGAAAATACTAATTTTATTGATTGGGGTCAAGATATTGATTTAATTGAAAATGAATTAGAAATTTTAGCAGAATAAATTTAATGTTAGCATTTAATCAAATTGGTAATTTGGGTAGACTGGGAAACCAAATGTTTGAATATGCGGCAGTAAGAGGTATTGCCGATCATCATGGATATAATTGGTGCATTCCTCCCTTTCATAAAACTGGTATTGAAAACTATAGTCTTCATAATTGTTTTAAATTGGAATCTGTAAAAGATAATAATCTCTCTTATCATGAAGATTTGAATTATGTTCAAGAAAGATTTTTTCATTTTGATGAGGAACTGTTTAATCAATGTCCAGATAATGTAAGTCTTCATGGATTCTATCAATCCGAAAAATATTTCAAACATATTTCAGATGAAATTCGCAAAGATTTTACATTTCATGATGAGCATCTAGAACCATGCAAAGAGATGATGCAATCTCTGGAAGGACAGGAACCTATTATGCTTCATGTTCGTCGTGGTGATCCAAATCTTGTTGATCCTCGTGGATTTAAATGGGCATATGTAAATTGTTCTGATCAACATCCTGTTCAACCAGTAGAATATTACGAAAAAGCACTTTCTGAATTTGATGATACTCAACCAGTAATTGTTTTTTCTGATTCTCCAGAATGGGTAAAGGAACAAGAATTTTTTTCTAGTGATAGATTTCTTATTTCTGAACCAGTTGATAAATATGCAGATGGTTCTTATACTCCATATGCTGACTTATGCTTGATGTCTTTGTGTTCTCATGCTATAATTGCTAATAGTAGTATGAGTTGGTGGGGTGCTTGGTTAATTGAAAATCCCAACAAAAAAGTCATTGCTCCTCAAATGTGGTTTGGTTCTGCATATGCAGACAAAGAAACTAAAGACCTATATTGTTCAAATTGGAAAATAATATGAAAATTTTTGTAACAGGATGCGCTGGATTGCTTGGTGCTAATTATGGTCGTCACCTTATTTCTAATGGTCATGAAGTAATTGGTATTGATGATTTATCTGGAGGATATAAAGCATTTATTCCAAAGGCAGAAAATTTTACTTTTGTTAAATTTAATCTTGAAAGAAGAAAAAAAGTTGTAGAACTTTTTGAAGAGCACAAACCTGATGTTCTTTTGCACTTTGCTGCATATGCTGCAGAAGGACTTTCTCCTTTTATTCGTAATTTTAACTATAGAAATAATCTTATTTGCTCTGCAAATTTGATTAATGAGTGTATTACTCATAATACTAAAATGATATTTACGTCCAGTATGGCTGTTTATGGAGAACAAGAACCTCCATTTACAGAAGATAAAAAACCTCAACCAATTGATCCATATGGTATTGCCAAATATGCCGTAGAGTGTGATCTTAAACTTGCTCATGAACAGTTTGGGCTTCGGTATAATATTGTTCGTCCTCATAATGTTCTTGGTGTTTATCAAAACATTTGGGATAAGTATCGTAATGTGATTGGTATTTTTATTCGTAAAACATTAAATGGAGAACCAATTTTAGTTTATGGTGATGGGGAACAAACCAGAGCATTTTCTGATATCAAATATTATATGGAACCATTTGACAAACTTCTTACTAATTGTGATGGAGAAACTTTTAATATTGGTGCTGACAAATATTTCACTCTAAACGAAGTTGCAGATACAGTTCAAAAAATAGGTAAAAAGTATGGTTATGATGTTCCAATTGAACATGGCGAACCAAGGCATGAAGTAAAACATGCATATTGTGATCATACAAAAGCAAAAACAATTCTTCAATTTGAAGATAATACTAATCTTGAAGAACTCATTGATAGTATGTTTGTTTGGGCAATGAAACAACCAAATAGAAAAGTTAAAACTATGGATTATGAAGTCACAAAAGATATTTACGATTATTGGAAAAAATGAAAACTGTAGGTATTATTGGAAATGGGTTTGTGGGAAATGCAATCTATCAAAATTTTAAAGATAGGATTTCTACAAAAGTTTTTGATGTTTTTCCAGAAAAAACATTAAATTCATACGATGAGGTACTTTCTTGTGATGTAATTTTTGTTTGTCTTCCTACACCAATGATGGAAGATGGAACTTGTGACACTTCTTATATTTTTAATTTTTTTAATGAAGTTCCAAATAACATATCTGGATTATTTGTAATTAAATCTACAGTACCTATTGGCACAACAGATCAACTTTGCAGTTTGAGACTTGATCTTAAAATTTTACATAATCCAGAATTTCTCACTGCAGAAAATGCAAAAAATGATTTTTTGCATTGTAATAGAAATGTAGTTGGAGGAGATTATTCTTACGCAAAACAGTTTGGGGAATTTCTTTATGATATTTTTCCAGAGTGGAATGATACTCCTTTATACATAGTTCAATCTAAAGAATCAGAAACAATTAAATATTTTTCAAATTCTTTTTTGGCATTAAAAATTGCGTATTTTAATAATCTTTATGAAACTTGTAATAGTTTCAATATTAATTACGATAAAGTTAAAGATGCAATTGTAAAGGATGATAGAATTGGAACTCATCACACTAAAGTTCCTGGACCAGATGGTAAATTGGGATTTGGTGGTTATTGTTTTCCCAAAGACATTAACGCACTTATTCACACATTAAATGAAAATAATATTAATTCTGAATTGCTACAAGCAGCTTGGGATTATAATAAAAAAATAAGAGGTATTTATGACTGAAGAATTTATTTTTCCCGATTGTAATCGGTATTTTAAAAAAGATTTGGAAAAACTCCGATATAAATTTTCGGGTGTAGAAAATATTGAGAATAATTATTCTCAAGCATTTCAAGATATGTTTGCTCTCAGTATTCTTGATGGAAAAAAAGATGGAACATATGTTGAGATTGGTGGTGACCATGGTGTAATTATTAGCAATACGTATCTTTTGGAAACTCAATTTAATTGGAATGGAGTTTCTTTTGAAATTGATCCAGAAAAAGTAAATGGATATAATTCAATACGTGAAAATAAATGTATTTGTGCGGATGCTTTGACTTTTGATTATACAAAATTATTTGAAGAAAAAAAATTTCCAAAACAAATTGATTATCTTCAAGTAGATATTGAACCTGCTTGGCAGACATTAAATGCTCTTAAAGCACTTCCTCTTGATGAGTATAGATTTTCTGTGATTACATATGAAACTGATTCTTATAAAGATGGTCCAGATGCAGGTGAAGAGGCTATGGAAATACTTTTATCTCTTGGATATCAACTTGTAGTTAGAAATGTAGCAAATTTGAATAATCCCTATGAAGATTGGTATGTTGATCCACAAGTAGTAAATCCAGAAATTGTTGAGAAATTTATAAATTCTAGTAGAATTTCAAAAGAAAGTACAAAATGTATCTTTGCAATTTAAAAAATGTTAATTAGTTTTTCTTCGTTAGTCCATAAGTATAAAATTGATGTTAGTGGTGTAATTCATATCGGAGGTCATATTGGACAAGAACTTCCAAGTTACAAAAATTCAAATGTAGAAAATATTTTAATATTTGAACCACAAAAAGGTCCATTTGAAAAACTTTCTAAAGTTGCAAATGAACTTAATTTTGAAAATATTATTTTAGTAAATAAAGCATTGGGTAATAGTAATAAAAATATTGAAATGATCTGCAATGAAGATGGACTTTGTAGTTCTATTTTAAAACCAAAAATTGTTTTAACCCAATATCCTGATATTAAATTTGACAGGACAGAAGAAGTTGAAATGATTACTCTTGATTCGTATTTTGCAATTAATGAAAACCATACTTATAATTTTATTAATATGGATACGCAAGGATATGAATTGGAAGTTCTTAAGGGTGCTTTAAAAACTTTAGAAAAAATTGATGCAGTTTATACCGAAGTAAACAATGCTGAAGTTTATGAAAATAATGCTCTCATTCAAGAGATTGATGAATTTTTATCTTCTTATGATTTAGTTAGAGTTGAAACTGACTGGATGGGTGGAACTTGGGGTGACGCATTTTATATTAATCAAAAATTTTTATGAGTAATTATTTAAATACAATCTCCCATTGGTACGGGAGATTTGGAAATAATATTCAACAAATTTGTAATGGAGTGTTGTTTTCTGAAATTCATGAAGATGGATTTTTTAGCCCAGAACATGAATTAATTGATCAAGTAGTATTAAACAATGAAAATAAAACTATAACCAGACCCAATAGATTTTTTCATTACAATACTCAAAATAAAGACTTTGATATTAATATTAAATATTTTTATCAAAATATTGGTAGAGTAGCAAAAGATTATATTGTTCCTAAATTTAAATTTAAAATTGGATCTTCATTTGATAAAGATACTTTAGTTATTCATATTCGTAGTGGAGATATTTTTGCACATGAACATAATCCCCCTCATGACTATGTTCCAAATCCTCTTTGCTATTATTTGAATTTGGTTGATGAGTATGCTAAAATAATTGTAGTAACTGAACCAGATAATTATAATCCAATAGTTGATGAACTTAAAAAAATAAACAAAGTAACTATTCAGTCTTCTTCTATTGATGAAGATTTTTCTACTTTGTTGAGAACAAAAAATCTTGCATCTTCTGGTACGGGAACATTTGCAGTTGCGGCAGCACTATGTTCAAATAATTTGAAAAATTTTTATTGTAGTGATTTGTATCTTGATGAGCATTTAAATCCAGAAATGTTATTTGATTCTGATATTACAGTCCAAATGATGAATTTGGAAAATTATATTCAACTAAAAACTTGGAAAAACAATGAACAACAAAGAAAATTTATTTTGGAGTATAAAAATCAATGAGAATATTTGATTCTTTTATTTTTTTTAATGAACTTGATTTATTAGAAATGAGATTAAACATCTTAAATGATGTTGTAGATTATTTTGTTTTGACGGAATCTCCTTGGACTGTAAGTGGAAACCCAAAACCCCTTTATTATCAAGAAAATAAAGATAGGTTTGAAAAATTCAATCATAAGATTATTCATAATGTAACTGAAGTCATTCCAAATGACTATTCGGAATATATGGAAAAAAGAAAATATCATACTCCCCTTAATGAATTGAATTTAGATGGAATTCCTTATGATACGTATGAATTGAGATTTAAAAGAGCTATTTTTAATCGTGATAGTAGTATCTATGGATTAGTTAATTTTTGTATAAATGATGATGATATTGTTCTTACTAGTGATGCGGATGAAATTATCAATCCTTTAATTCTTAAAAATTTAGAATGGTTTGATCCATTAACCCATTATGTTTGTCTTCAAAGAGCTTTTTATTATAAATTGAATTGTCTTTGTCAAGAAAATTGGATGGGAACAAGAATTTCAACATTTAAGGTTCTTTCCGAATCTTCAGTTGATATGTTGAGAAATCAACATAGAAGTTCTTATAAAATAGAACAAGGTGGATGGCACTGGAGTTGTTTTGGTGATGCTGATAATTTTAGATTAAAGATGCAATCATACGAACACACTGAATGTAATATTCCATCCGTTGTAGATAATGCAGAAGAGAAAATAGAAAAGGGAATTGATCCATTGAATCGTGGATTGTTGACAACTGTTCCAATTGATGATTCTTATCCAGAATATATTTTAAATAATCAAGAAAAATACATTAAAGTCATCAAACCATGGAATTAATTGAAGGTGTAGAACTTTCAAAATTATGTGATTATTCCTTTGGAGATCAGGGAGGTCAATGGGGAAATATCTATACATCTTTTATGAAAGATGCAAATTTATTAAATTTGGAGTTTATCGAAAAATTATTTGAAATAAAAAAAAGTCGTAATTATATGACTTTGTTTATTGACAATATTCGTTTATATAAAAGATATATTGTAGAAGTAAAAAAAGAAGATCGTTCAATTATAGAATCATTGATGGAAACAAGTGATCTTTTAAAATTATGCTCTCATTTTCCAGATATGAAATTTATTATTTTTACTAATTTGGAAGATACTCCAATTGATGAATATATTTTTGATGCGATTCCTGATAATGTTCTTTGTATTTCTGCTGTCAATGCTATAAGTCATGGAGGTAAAGTTATTCCTGCTCCATATGGACTTCAAAGAAAGATGCATCCAGGTGATGATAGGATTGATGATATTGAAAATTGCATGAAGCATATTCCAAAAAATCCTCCAGGTTTATTGTATGTAAGTCACGATGAAGGATCAAATATTGAACGCAGAGGCATTAAAGAATTATTTTATAATAAATCATGGGCAGAAGTTCATGATAAAAGAGTTCCATATTCTGTATTTCTTTATAATTTGAGTCAATCAAAATTTATGATTTGTCCTCGTGGAAATGCTATAGATTGTCATCGTAATTGGGAAGTTCTCTATATGAGAAGAGTTCCTATCATGAAAAGACATCCATATCTTGAAGTTTTGTTTAAAGATTATCCTGTTCTTTTTGTAAATGAATATTCTGAAATCACAAAAGAACTTTTAGAACAAAATGATTATCTATTTAAACAAACACAAGAAATGAATTTGACATCATTGACACTTTCATCTTTTTTTGATAAAATTGTAAATGGAAATTTAAAAAAAATATGTTAGTAAATGAAATGTATCTTGGATCTGGTTTAGGAAATCAGATTTGGGCATCAGTAGTAACAAGAATTATTGCAGAAAAGCTTGGGTATAATTATGGAATTAAAGGAAAAAATCTATGGAAAGGCGCTGGATGGATGCCTTATTTTTGGGGAGAAGATGTTGTAGGGGGATCTAGTCCAGATGGAGGTCCTCCAGATAGTCTTCCTGAAGGGATTGACCATTGGTATCGTGAAAGGCAAGAGGGTCACCACAAAGAAGGTAGACACCAACATGATATGAATCCTATTGATCACGGTCTTTTCTTTCTTCCAGATAATACAAAGATTGATGGTACATTTCAAAATCTTCTTTACATTGAAGATAGAAAAGATGATATTCGTGAATGGTGTAAAGTAGACGAAGATAAAATCATTTATGATTATTCTTCTGATGATATTTGTGTTATTCACTTTAGGGGTGGAGATTATTCCACTGGTCATTCATTTTTGCCACCTCAATATTATCAAATGGCAATTCAAAGAATGAAAGAACTTCGTAGTGATATGCGATTTGTAATTGTCACTGATGATGTAGATCTTGCTAGAAAACATATACCTGGAATTGAAGTAGTTGGTGCAGCAGTTTCCAATGAACCTGGTGGACCTAATTATAAAATTGGTTGGTATCAAATGAAGGGAGGTCCACTTTCAATTGATTATACTATTCTCCATACAGCAAAAAATGTTATTATGTCATCCTCAACTTTTTCATTTTGGCCAGTTTGGTTATCTACTAATCTTCAAAATATTATTGTTCCTATGTATTGGTTTGATTGGAATTATTCTGATGGTTGGTGGAGACCTGTTGATTCTATTGTAACTGAATGGACATATATGGACAGAAATGGAAACTTAAAAAATGGGGATGAATGTTGGCAAGAACATCGTCGTTATACTAATGTAATTAATCCAGATACTTCTGGAGTTATCATTCAATATTCTTAAAAAACATATGACTATTCACGGATGGAACGCTATTTCAGATAAGATGATGGAACTATATGCCCAATCTTGTATTGAGTGTGCAAGCGATGACGAAAGGTTTGAAAACTTTAAGCAGGATGGTGGTTATACAACTATCTTGGAGGGAGCTCCTAAATTATTTTTTGACTATTACCTTCAAGCAGTCAAATCACATGAAAACTATAAAACATTTTTAGATAACATAGATAAATTTAGAATCAATGATACTCTTGGTAATCCAGATATTTACGTTGATCCTGAAGTAGGAGAATTTTCTCCCACTACTCTTAAATTTGCTTTTAATGCTATTGATATCATTTCATTTATTGATAAATTTGGAGATAGATCAAAATTAAAAAATATTGTAGAAATTGGTGGTGGATATGGTGGATTGTGTTTAATTCTTTCTGGATTTTTTGAATTTGATCAATATACTTTGGTAGATCTACCAGAAACTTGTAAATTGATTGATAAATATATTTCTAATTTTCCACATCTTAACGGAAAGGTAAAAACACTTCCTTGTGATGAATTACATAAATTTGAAGATGAGGAAATAGATTTGACGATTGCTGTCAATTCTTTATCAGAATGTGATTTGAATACACAATTAATTTATTTTGATAAATTTGTTTCTAAATCTAATTTTGGTTATATTGTCCGAAATCCAGATAATTATGAAAGAATGGAAGAACATAAAAAAACAATTAGTACTCTTCCAGATAATTTTCTTGTAGATGATTCGAATAAAGTAGAAGAGTGGTATAGTAGTAATATTATTGTTTACATCAAAAAAGAGAAAAACTAATTATGTCACACAAAGAACAAAAAGATTATTTTGAATCAGTTAAAATTAAATTTCCAGAAACTTTTGTTAATAAAAAAGTTTTGGATATTGGATCATATGATTTGAATGGAACAAATTCATATTTGTTTGAAGATTCAGAAATTTTGGGATTAGATATTGAAGAAGGTCCAGGTGTTGATATTGTGTGTGAAGCACAAAAATATGACGCACCTGATCAATCATTTGATGTTATTGTTTCTAGTGAGTGTTGGGAGCACAATCCTTATTATGAAGAAAGTCTTCAAAATGCAGTAAGACTTTTAAAATCTGGTGGTTTTATATTATTTGCTTGTGCTACCACGGGAAGACCTGTTCATGGATTGTCATCACAGCAAAACGAAATGTTAGAAAAAGATCCAACTTGGACAGTTATGCCAAGTGCAAAACTTGAAGGTTGGCAAACTGAATATTATAAAAATATTACAGAAGAAGATGTTCGAAATGCAATTGATGTTGATGAAATTTTTTCTTCATATGAATTTTCTGTAGAAGAAAATCACTGTGATTTATATTTTTGGGGATTTAAAAAGTGATAAATTTACCTGATGTAACTTTATTTGCTTTTGATAATACTCCAAAGATAGAAGAAACTATAAGAGCACTCTATACAAGTATGAGTGGTATAGAATATGGTGCTGTTAAATTAGTTACTTCTAAAGAACAAATAGAACAATATCGTTCTAAATTAGAACCAGATGGAATAATTTTAGAAGAACCAGTAATAGAAGTTAATAATTATAATGACTACAATTATTATTGGATTTATAAAGTAGGGGAACATATTCAAACCTCACATTGTTTATTGATACAATCTGATGGATTTGTTATTTTCCCCGAAAAATGGGATAATTCTTGGTTGGAATATGATTATATTGGAGCACCTTGGGCATATGTTGAAGATTCTTATGTTGATCCATTTGGCAATCATCATAGAGTTGGTAACGGTGGATTTTGTCTAATGAGTAAAAAACTTTTAGATGTTCCAAACAAAGTAGAAGTTCCTTGGGAAGTTAATAATAGTGATTTTTATAAAATGCCACCTGGAGTGGTAAATTATCATGGAGATGGAAATGTGTGTGTCCATAATAGACATATATACATTGAAAATTCATGTAAATTTGCTCCTGTAGAAGTTGCAGTTAAATTTTCTCAAGAAACGAGAATACCAGAATGTGAAGGAATAATTCCTTTTGGTTTTCATTATAGATTGCCATCAGGAATTGAATTGTATGATAATTAATTTTATATAAAAAATGAAAAAACAAATCACAATTGATAAAACATATGTACTTAATTCTTCTTATGCGGATTATAAGTATTTGACTGAATATATGGTTGGAGGTCAAGAAGGTAATTATAGACATCCGGGAATTGCGGATGTTACACATCCAAGTGGAATGCCAGGATCTGACTATCCATTTTATGCATATTTTTCAAGTTTAGTTGATAATACTATTATTCTTGAATTGGGAACAAGTGTGGGTGGATCTGCTGTTATGTTGAGCCATAATCAAACAAATAAAATAATATCTTATGATATTACTAATTTTGGTACTGATGGAATAACGAGAGATAACGTTGAATTTAGAATTGGAAATTTTATGGAAGATTCTAGTCTTAATTATGATGAAATAGATTTGATGACACTAGACGTATCCCATGATGGTAATACCGAAAAAGGTATGATAAAATATTTGGAAAACACATGGAAAGGTGGTCTTTTATTTTTAGATGATATTCATAATAATGCAGATGGAAATATGAGTGAGTTTTGGAATGGAATTGATACAGATAGACATGAAGTATTTGATATTTCTGATATTGGACATGCATATCATGGTAGTGGTTTAATAAATTTTAATAAATTTTACGATCTTAATATTGTTGAATATGATAGGAAAAAATTATCAATTTCAACAATTCCTCCAATCCATTAATTTTCATAAAATATTTAAAAAATTATAGTTATGATTGGTTATAATCATCTTGGTCGTAATGGACGACTTGGAAATCAAATGTTTCAATATGCTGCATTGAGAGGTATTGCTGATAAACATGGATATGATTGGTGTATTCCTCCAAGTGAATTTAAAGATCAATGGAATGATCATCAATTATTTGATGCGTTCAAACTTCCTTATGTTGAACACGTAAAGATGCTTGGCGCAACTTATCTTGAAGAAAAAAGTTTTACATTTGATCAAGATTTATTTGAAACTTGTCCAGACAATATTAATCTTTATGGATTTTTTCAAACTGAAAAGTATTTTGAGCATATTAAAACTAAAATTAAAGAAGATTTTAGTTTTGTAGATACTATCTGGAATCCTTGTAGAGAAATGTTTCAGTTTGGTGAAGTAATTTCATTACATATTCGTAGATCTGATTACGTTGAAAAGCAGAGTTACCATCCATTATGTCCGTTGGAATATTATGAAGTTGCTTTGACTAAACTTCCTCAAGATATTCCTGTATTGATTTTTTCTGATGATCCAAATTGGTGTATGAATCAAGAGTTGTTTCAACCAGATAGATTTATGGTTTCTGAATCTGATAATAATCTTATAGATATGTGTTTGATGGCAATGTGTTCTCATCATATTATTGCCAATTCGTCATTTAGTTGGTGGGGTGCTTGGTTGGCAGATTCTAAAAAAGTTATTGCTCCCAAAGTTTGGTTTGGTCCATCGGCAAATCTTGATGATAGTGATCTTGTTCCTGAATCTTGGGGAAGAATCTAATGTCTGAATTTAGTATTGCCATACCTGCTCATGACCGTGGTATAAATGGTCCATTGTGGATGAGGGAACTTTTACAATCATTAAAGGTTCAAACTTTTCAAGATTTTGATATTGTTGTATCAGATCAAAGTAAAAATGATAATATTTTAAATGTTTGTCAAGAATATTCTGATGACTTTGAATTTACCTATGTGAAATATCAAGGATCAGTTCCTTGCGAAAACATTAATATTGCATTGGATAATTGTACTGGAAGAATCATTAAGATTATGTTTTCTGATGATATTTTTGTGGATGAAAATGCACTCAATACTATTAAAAAAATATATGATGAAACTAATTGTAAATGGGCATTTAGTGGATTCTGTGGAACAGAAGATGGTAAAAATTTATATGATTTGAAAGTTCCAAGATGGACTGATTATATGTTAGAAGGTAGAAATCTTTTGAGTAGTCCATCAGTGGTTTCGTTTCTAAATGAGGCAAAAGTTGAGTTTGATGAAAATCTTAAATTATTTCTTGATACCGAATTTTATCATAGAATGAGGTGGAAAAACGGAATGCCATATATCATTTCTGATGTATTGGTTGCCAATCGTGATCATGACAGTAGAATTAGTAGTCATTCTACCTCTCAATATGATGCAGCAATAGAACATCCGGAAGGTGGTTGGATGATTAATAGATCAGAATATAATTATATTCAAAATAAACATAAAGATTTTTGTAAAAATAGGAAATATCCAGATGAAAATTGATCTATCAGAAGCAACGTTTATCATTCCAATTCGTATTGAATCAAATGATAGACTTCGGAATGTGATTACTACAACTGCATTTCTTTTGGAAAATTTTGATACGAATATTATTATTAAAGAAGTAGATTCTGACTCTATATTCCAAAGAGATGCTCTTCCAATTTTAAAAGATATTCTGGAAGATGAAATTAATTTAAATCATATTTTTGAAAAATCAGATTCTCCATCATTTCATCGTCAAAGAGTTTTGAATGAAATGATTGTGGAAACAAAAACTAAAATTGTAGTTAATTATGATTGTGATGTTTTGCTCCCATTAGATTCTTATCATGAAGCATATAGTGCAATTCTTTTTAATACTCATGATATAATTTATCCATATGGACAAGGAATGTACCAAAAACAAGTAAATGCTACAGATGGGATTGTTTCTCAATTTTTACAAACAGGAGATTTTGACTGTCTTGATAGACATTCAAATCTCCATACATCAGATTTTGGGTGGGCACAATTTTTCAATCGTCAAGTTTATATTGATGGTGGAATGGAAAATGAAAATTTTATTGCATATGCTCCCGAAGATAAAGAAAGATTTTACAGATTTTCTACTTTGGATTATAATATTGGAAGAGTAGAAAATTTTGTTTATCACCTAGAACATAAACGAGGTCAAAATTCTTGGTTTAATAATCCACATATGAATATGAATAATTCAGAATGGGATAAAATTCAAGTAATGGATAAACAACAACTTATTGAATATTACTCAACACAGGATTATCTAAAAAAATACAGTAATGGATAAAAATAAATCTGCATATAAATTTAAAAATATTCCTCCAATTTATTATTTAAATCTTGATGGGCAACCAGAAAGAAAACAATATATGGAAGAACAATTTAAATATTGGGAAATTGAAAATTATACTAGAATTTCTGCATATGATGGCAGAACAGATGATTTGAGTGATATTATTTCTGGAAGATATCCAGATAATATGACCTCTGGTGAAATTGGATGTACTACTTCGCATTTAAAAGCAATTAGACATTGGATTGAAACATCCGATTCGCAATGTGCTATTTTTATGGAAGATGATGTTGATTTGCAAATTGCAAGATATTGGGATTTCACATGGAAAGATTTTCAATCACTTGTTCCTTATGATTACGATGTCGTTCAACTTGCAATTATTTGCACAGGTCCATTGCATGTAAAATTACATCGTAGATTTGTAAATGATTTTTCAACTGCAGCTTATATGATTACTCGTCATCATGCAGAAAAATTACTTAAATTTCATATACGTAATGAAAAATATAAACTTGATAATGGATCTAAACCCAGAGCGGTTGCGGATGATTTGATTTATAATTCTGGAAATACTTTTTCTATTCCATTATTCCTTTATAAAATTGCTTTGGGATCGTCTATTCATCCTGAACACGTTGACATTTTTCACAAATCAAGTCATGATGGTTTAGTTGATTTTTGGTCTCAAAACGGAGCAAAAATGAATATTCGTGAATTGATGGATTATGATCCTTATCTCGGAAGAATAACTGAAAATCCACCAGAACAAAAAGACACTTGACAAGTCTTAACATTTCCTATATAATTGTGTAGTAAAACTTCATAAAACGGAAAATGACTGTAACGACTAATGATCGTGGACAACAAAATATGTTTGCTCGTGAACCAAAAATGTACATCTCCGATGAGGATGCTGCCAAGTATGGTGTGATGACTCATAACGAACGTGCAGAACTTGCTAATAGTCGTTGGGCGATGCTAGGATTTATCGCAGGCATCGTGTCTTACGTTGCCACTGGTAAACTATTCTTTGGTGTCTTCTGATGTCCGAAGTTATTTTTACAATCACAAGTGTTGCCTTCTTTATCTTATTAGCACACTCAATCAATCAACTTTCAGAAACTTATTAAGGAGAAACTAAAATGAAAAACTTTGGATTTACTGAATTTAGTGAAAAATTAAACGGACGACTTGCTATGCTTGGATTCGTAATCGCAGTTGGAACATATCTCACAACTGGACAGATTCTTCCTGGCGTGTTTTAAAACACTAACACAAATAAGCATTCATACTTATCCTTGCTCTAAATATAGGGCAGGGAATTTTTATTTTAATGGTATACTATTTCTTTTTAGTGTATTTTATTTTAATGTTAGGGGCAATTATAATAAAGACATCACAATCTAAATAGAATAGTTGTTAAAGATATACTAAAATGGTAGGACCTAAAAAGAAACCACAAGATTTTGGTTTTAAAAAAGGAGATACGCATATTATTGTGAATGATATCTCTGAGATTGCAAAGGCATTTAGTTTTGATGGGAAACTTCTATGGGAAGTACCAGCACTTGCAAGAGGACAGGGAAGTGATTTTGAGTTTAAGTTTAGTAATACTGATACTCCACCAGGTCTTTATAAACTGGGAACCGTATATAAAGATTACGAAAAAGACCCAACACCACCTTATGATAGGACCTTAATGTCATTTGGTTGGTATAGTTTTGATATGGTTGAACTTGAAAACCAAGAAAATAAGTATGGTCGTGCGGGTATTATGATACACGGTGGTGGAAGTGCTTGTGGGTGGCCTGGAGCATGGGCACCAAAGCAGAAACTATTTTCAACTCACGGGTGTGTAAGAATGTATAACCAAGACTTGAAAGATAAAGTTCTTCCACTCACTAAAACTGGAACTGTATATGTCTCAGTATTTCAGGAAGGTTGATTATGACTATCAAATTCATAGATGCCGTAGAGAACCATAAAGACCTGGAGCATCAAAATCGTGCCTGGGCATTTCTTCAGGCATCAGTTCACAAAGAAATCTTGGATGAGTTTGCTAGGATTTATAGAAATCAAAAGATAGAACCAACACTTGATGGACTACCACTTCAAGGTGTTGCCCTTATCAAGGAATTTGAAGATTGTCATCTCAAAGCATATTATGATCCTCTTACAGGTGGGTTACCCATCACGATTGGTTGGGGCAGCACTCGTAGAAAGGATGGAACCCGATTTATGATTGGAAATAAAATTACTCAAGAAGAAGCAGATGATTTGTTCTACTATCAACTTCGTCGTGAGTTTATTCCTGCTCTCCAAAAAATACCTTACTGGAGTGAGATGAATGACAGTCAAAGAGGGTCTCTACTTTGCTTTGCTTATAATCTAGGTGCAGATTTCTATGGTAATCCTGACTTCAATACTATTACAAGAGTCCTAAAGAATAAAGAATGGGATAAAGTCCCAAAAACATTAGAGATGTATCGCAATCCTGGTAGTAATGTAGAGGCAGGATTGTTGAGAAGAAGAAAGGCAGAAGGTAAACTATGGGTTTCTTAATCCCAAGTGAGAATTTTGTAGATACACCATAGGGTCCCAACCAGTCCAATACCTAATAGTATATTTACACTCCATACTGGGTCAGTCATAATCTTCCTTCGGTTTTATGTATCCATTCCTTCAACTCAGAGACATATATTCTGAGTTCTTGTGCCTTATTTAGATGCCATTCATCACCACTCTTAAAGTACTCGTGAGTGTGATTATCTATTGCCTTGAGAATATTGTGTATCGGTACATTCCAGTGCTCTCTATGAGGAGTATTGAATTCCCGTGGCATTTTTTTGGGAAGCAGTTTGAAGTATTTAGATTCTTGGGAGTCTTATTTATACTGTGCCAGTTAGATAATTGGACCTATTGACAGGATTTGCTGACAGTGTTATTGTATATACATACACGGGGTTAAGAACCGTGTCTTCTCCAACCGGGATCACGAGAAGTAAAGCATCCCTCATATCCACGATAGAGGGTGTCGTGGAGTATACTGTACTTGTTCAGCATAAATAAGATATAAATGAAATTTATAAAATGTCCCTATCCACCAATACTGTTTATAGACTTTTTGTAGAAAAACTTGGTGGTGCTAATCCAACTACCTTTGTGGGGGATGAAGGTGAAGTATTTTATAATCCAAATGATGGTGTTCTAAAAATATCAG
>Ga0209296_1000778_pt1 | contig 26840 bp, 22 predicted proteins | sample S_130206_EF_Meta_FD_187319 | JGI IMG/M metagenome (GOLD analysis project Ga0209296, IMG submission 187319) | Freshwater microbial communities from Lake Simoncouche, Canada to study carbon cycling - S_130206_EF_MetaG (SPAdes) (version 2) | ecosystem: Environmental > Aquatic > Freshwater > Lake ... | reverse complement strand
CAAGGCCTCCGCTGGTAACCCAGGTTCGAGGAGAATTAAACTTGAAGAACTGGGCAGCAAACATCTGATGCTGGCCAACACCCGTGGTAACAATAGTATCATCAAGCATGTTGCGTTCTTTAAGAAGCTCCCACATGCGCTTGATTGCTATCTGAGGAATGATCGCATCTTCGCGAGCTTCGCAACGGAGTGGCTCGGTTGCACGCCAGTGTTCAACCTGCTTGATCCATTCCTGATGGCCTGCAGTAAGCGATGGCGAACCCTTGGGGCGGGCATCGATCATGCGAACAAGATCTTGCAACGCAAGACAGATGTCGCCATGAATTGGCAGATCGGCCTTCTTGATTTTGTTAAGTTCAGAAGGATCGATGTCCAAATGAACAATTTTGCCATGCTTGGCGAATTCACTTACTTTGCCCGTAACACGGTCATCAAAGCGAACGCCAAAGGCGAGAAGAAGATCTGCTTCGTTAATAGCATAATTGCTGTAAACGGTGCCATGCATGCCGAGCATGTCAAGGCTAAGGAAATGCTCCGCAGGGAAGCCGCCAAGGCCGAGGAGAGTCATGGCAACAGGAACGCCAGTTTTCTCAGCAAAGGCTTTAAGGTGCTGTGCAGCATTGCTACTGATAATCCCACCGCCTGCATAGATGATTGGTTTTTTGCTGGCACGAAGCATTTCGAGAAGTTTTTCGAGTTCTTCACGAGTGGCTCTGCGATCAGGTGCATAACCCGCCAAGTTCATTGGTGGATCGTAGTCTGCAACAATTTTGCGCATTTGCACATCTTTGGGCACATCAACAATAATGGGACCAGGGCGACCTGAAGTAGCGATGTAAAAAGCTTCCTTCATAACCCGGGTAATATCTTCAGTGCGCAAGATCAGATAATGATGCTTGGTAACAGCCCTGCAAACTTCAACGATCGGGGTTTCTTGGAATGCATCGGTGCCAATAACTGGGGTGCTCACTTGGCCAGTGATGCACATGATGGGGCAAGAATCCATTTTGGCATCTGCGAGGGAGGTGACAAAATTAGTTGCGCCTGGTCCGCTGGTGGACATACAAACGCCAACTTTGCCAGTGGTACGAGCATAGCCTTCAGCAGCAAATGCACCACCTTGTTCGTGCCTAGGAAGAATGGTACGAAGCTTATCCGAGACTCGGGTAAGAGCTTGATGAAGGGGCATGCTAGCCCCGCCTGGGTAGGCGAAAATAACATCTACGCCATGATTGATTAAACACTGAACAAGAATTTCAGCGCCTGATTGAAGATGGCCTTGGCCTTTATGCTCACTCATATCCAAATCCCTCCTGAAGGGGGTAATAAAACCGTTAGGTCATTTAACTATAGCGATTTTCAAACGTTATAAAAGGGGAAGTGAGAGTGTTCCCCGAATAATCATGCCTACCTTAGTAGTATATCCGGACTACAAACCTTTTTGCCACAAAACAAGCAGAATATTGGCAAGGAAAGAGGCAAATCAAACAAATTCGACTGAAACAGGGTGCGGAATAACCCCCGCCTTATGCCCCTCATTTAAGAGCAGCTGAACCGCTTTACGCCCTTTTTCACCATAATCCACTGTCCAATCGTTCACATACATGCCAACAAACTTGTCTGCCAACCCGGTATCAAGATCCCTGCCATACTGCAAGGCATAGGCCAGAGCCTCCTTGCGATGATCAAGCCCGTAATGAATACTTTCACGAATAAGCCTGCTGGCTTCAGAGATAATGCTTGCACCCAAATCTTTGCGCACGACATTTCCACCCAAAGGAAGAGGCAGGCCTGTTTTTTCGTACCACCAGACACCCAAGTCAACAACCAGCTTGAGCCCTTGGTTCTGGAACGTCAGCTGGCCTTCATGAATAATAAGGCCCGCATCTACTTTCCCTTGCTCTACCGCGTTTAGAATTTCATCAAACGGCACGATTTCGTATTGAAACTTACTACCTAAAAGTAAACTCAGAGAAAGAAAAGCTGTTGTCAGTGTGCCAGGCACAGCAATACGCAGGTTCTTGAGTTCTTCAATGGTGTAAGCTTTTTTCGCTACCACCATCGGGCCATAACGATCGCCCATGCTGCAACCCGAAGATAGCAACGCATACTTATCCGACAAATAAGCGAAGGCATGAAGGCTGATAGCGGAAATATCAAGTTCCTGCTTCAAGCATCTGCGGTTGAGGGTTTCGATATCTTGAAGCTCATGAGCAAAAGCGAGATTCCCGGTGGGAATCTTATTATGCGCAAGGGCATAAAACATGAAGGCATCATCAGGGTCTGGGCTATGGCCAACAGAAAGAGTTCGAATAGTCATTAATAAATCTCATGAAGTTAAGTAAACCGTTAGAATATAACCGAGTTTATAAGCTGACCATAACTTTAATCAGGTTGATTAGCGGGGCCAATCTTCCCAGCCCTTTTAATAATGGGGCCATTTTCCACCCTGCGAAGTGCAACACGGGTATTATCATCCGTGGTAATTCCCAAGAACATAAAGCACATTTCATCCGTGGTCTGCTCACCAAACTTAACCCACTTGGGCGGGATGCTAGGGTTGTGGGGATTGTTATTGGTATTATCAAAGACAGCTTCGATCTCAATTTTGGTGCCTTCTTTTAGCCTCATTGGTTCCTTGAGGAAATAAATCTCCTGCCAGTTGTAGTCCCACGAATCAATGCGAATAGCTTCAAAAGTTTTTTCACCGGGCTGAGTTATGTTCATGACAAATTTCTTACCGATAAGGTGCATATGAGGATCGACAGAATGCATTAAGACTTCTTGGGCAAGCCAGACGGTATTGCGAACGGTAAAGTCGGGCTTATTCGCAGGGATGACAAGAAACTGCCCGGGAATCACAAGAGGCTGCACGTATCGTTGGGCAGGTTTCTTGGCAAAGTAAAGCCCAACGCGAGAGCGATCTTTTTCTTCCTTGCCTGTACGATGGTAATGCATCTGAACAATAAAATCTGCTCCCTTGGGAAGGAAATAACCAATGCCCTCGGGAAGAAACTTAGGAGAAATGCCGGGCGCCCAGCCACCCATTTCCCCCGAAGGAGGAAACCCAACACCCATTGCAGAAGTATAACCCGGGCCATGATCACCCTTGGTTTCTCCCACACCATTTTTTTCCTTCCAACTGCTTTGTAAATCTCTGCCTTTACCAGCTTTATCCAAATAATGAAGGGTATGATGAACCACCCTGCGATTGCCCGGCCTAAATTCATAAGCCACCACAATTTTGCCTTCGGTAAGATTGGTGGGCAAAACCATACAGCGGAAAAGATCTTTGCCTGTAGCTGCCAACACCATATCTTCAGAAGGTTCCAAAATTAAATCGGGCTCTCCCAATTGCCAACCTTCGGTAAACCGCTTGGGCAATGGTGCATTGGCAAAATCCCCTTCCGCACATCCGCCCTTCACCCAATTGCGTAGCAGTGAAGTTTCTGTATCACTCATTCTGCGTTCGCCCCGATAATGCAACCCGCCACTAGGCAACCAAGGTGGCATCTGTTTTTTCTCTACCACTTCCACAAGAAGATCTTTCCAGCGTACCGCATCGTTAAAGCTGGTTAACGAAAAGGGGGCGACTTCACCCGGACGATGGCAAGCTTGACATTTTTCCTGAATAAGCGGGGCGATATCGCGATGATAAGTTACTTTACCCTCTGCAACTTTGGGCAATGGCCTACTAATAGGGCAACCCACCGCATCGGTTTTTTTAATCACAAGCTCTTTGTTCGCAAGATAAGATTCAATCGAATCGATAAGATCTTTTTTCTTGGGCGCAACATTCCTGCGTAAGCGTTCGGTCCAAGAATCATCCACTCTTCCCGAGTAAACGACAGCTCCTTTTGAATCCAAAAGAAAAACCTCAGGCGTAATCTTTGCCCCTAAAGCATCCACCAATATCAGCTTGGCATCATGAAGAACTGGAAACCCAATTTTATACTCGCGAGCATCTTTCTTTAACTCAGCATCCTCATCCGAATTGGGAATCACCCCAATAAAATTCACACCCTTGGAACCATAGAGGGTTGCGAGTCGGGCTAGTTCTGTGCTGTATTCTGAACTTATCGGGCATTCAAATTGCATGAAAACCACTACGGTTGCCTTGCTGCCTGCGTGATCTGCCAACTTTGCAGGCTTGCCGTTTAGATTCTTAATCGAGACTTCTAGGGGGTTGGCCTGCATCATTGCAAAAGATAATAAACAAAGTGTTGTAATCGAATGCATAACGATCTTTCCTGTATTTAATGAGCACAATGAATCAACACTAATTCAATCATTTTATCAGGGAGAGGTGACGAGAGATTCTGGCATTGGTTTAATTACATCAAACTCCAGTTTAACAGGTTCAGAATGAACCCCTTCCGGCAGTTTTGCGAAGAAAACCTCTAGAAAAACTTTTTGCGTTCCTTCAGGCACTTTGCTGGTCTCGACCGAGGCCAGAAAGGGATCTTTTGAACCCGCTCAGCAATCTTTTACAAAAGGTTGCTCCAATGGTTCGCTTAATAATCCATCAGCATCTTGAAACCTTGTAAGAATGGTTATCTCAGGCAAAGAGTACCCTTCCTGCATCATCAACCAACGATCAACAGAATTGCGTTTTAAATTCACCCGAAGCAGCACATGATGCGCCACGCCTTCCACCCAAGACTTTAAAGCTGCGGGCTTTAATTCAAGAATATCGCCCTTGCGAATACCTACGCCGCCACATCCCGAAAGAAGTGAAAATGAAACAATCAAAGGTATTGCCATGCAAAGTCTTCGCATACCAATTAGCTTACAGCAATTACATCTGTTTTGGAAGTAACCCAAACCAGTAACGCAAAACTTATCTGGGCTGATCAGTTTTCTTAAGAGGTTTACCTGCCAGCTTTCCCGTGACCTTTCCATCCATGATTGCAAAGGTGCCATTAACAAGAACATGGCTTATACCGGTGGCATACTGGTGTGGTTTGTCGTAGGTGGCTTTATCGCGAAAAGTATCAGGATTGAAAACTACAATGTCTGCAAAATACCCAACCTTCAAGTAACCACGATCCTTAAGGCCCATTATATCTGCAGGCAACCCACTCGCAGAACGGATTGCAGTTTCGATTGGAATAAGCTTTTCTTGAATTGCATAAAAACCAATCTTGCGGGGGAAGGTTCCATAATTCCGAGGATGAGGAACGGAAGAAGTGTCGGGAACCTTTGCGCCACCATCGCTTGCGGTTGCAACAAATTCCTGCCTCATGAACAGGCGCATATCTTCCTCACTCATTCCGAAAAGCACAATCTGAGCTCCTCCGTTTTTCTCGATTTCAACTACAAGATCAACCGGAGATTTGCCAGTCATTTTTGCCAGCTCTGCGATGTTTTTGCCTGCATATCCAGGCTTTGGTGCATAATAGGCAATGCGCAAATCAGCGCCCCCTTTCATAGACTCCAAAGAATCTGCAATCGCTTTTCTAAGCAACATCCCAAGCTCTGGGTCTTCAAATCTTTTCACCAACTCGACTCGCTCGCCCTCACGAAAACGCGAAGGCACCACCGTTGCAGTAAGCGAGGTGCTGCTTGCAATGTAGGGGTATTGATCTGCTGTAACTTTGATGCCGTTTTTTCTTGCCTGCATTAACAGTGCAAGTACATCGCCTGATTTGCCCCAAACGGATCTGCCCGAAACCTTGATATGCGAAATATGAACAGGGATATTAGCTTCTTTTCCGATAGTTAAGGCTTCATTTATTGCGGGAAGAACTTCAGACCCCTCATCGCGAATATGGCTCGCATAAAAGCCGCCATGGGAAGAAGCAACTTTTGCCAGCGTAATTAGTTCGGGAGTCTTTGCATAAGTACCCGGGTTGTAAATCAAGCCAGTGGAAAGGCCCCACGCACCATCCTTCATTGCCTTGGTTGCAAGATCCGCCATTTTTTTCAACTCAACTTCGGAAGGCGCACGGTTTACATTTTCCATAACTGCCCTTCGAACATCGTTATGGGGAATTTGATGAGCAACATTACTACCAACTTTTACTTTTGAAAGAGCTTTGTAAAAAGCCCCGGTATCGACAGGGCCAGATCCACAATTGCCTGTAACTGCTGTGGTAACACCCTGAAAAAGGTAATTAAGATTAGCATTGGTAGGCACTTTTTGAAGGGGGTAATCACTGTGGGTATGCAAATCGATAAACCCAGGCGCAATTATAAACTTTGAAACATCGAAAGTTTTTGTACCTGCTGGGACTAAAAAGGAGCCAATCGCAACAATGCGCTCACCTTTGACTGCAATATTTCCCAACACGGCCATTTTTCCTGTTCCATCAAGGATTAGGCCCCCTTTAAGGACAAAATCGGCATCCAGAGGCTCTGCAGCAAAGAAAAGGAAGGCAAAAAGGGGCAGGAGCATAGGAAAATCCTTAAAACCAAAGGGAAAACAAGGGGAGGTTGAAGGAGTTTACCTCAGTAAACAGGGTGTGGAAACGATAAAACATGAGGATTATTCGGGTTATGTGGGCTACGCGGGGGTATAAAAAAGCTGTCCGGAAAAGTTGCGCCAAATTGCCTATTTAATTCTTGACCAATGATCATCCTGACTTTACTATGTTATCTAAATAACCCCTCCTCCGCCCAATCTCCGATAAGGAGACGATGTAAGGAGACATCGGTTGCCTTATCCGGCAGGCCTGTGTTGAAACTCAACGACAGGAAAGTTTATCCGGGTAGGTTGTTTGGTCACTTGATGGAATGGGGAGGAGCGTGAGTTCAGTCTTTTGGCAGGCCCGCTGTGGGTTTGTTCTGAATCGGTAGAAGGGGTTAAAAGGTTCCTGGTTTTCATGGAGTATGTGAAATGTACAGTGTTGTATTGTTGGTTGCCCTTAGTGGCAGTGCTGATGTTGTTGAACTTGGCGGACACAAGAGCTGCAATGGTTGCAGCGGCGCCGTAGTTGTTGAAAAGTCCAGCTGTAATGGCTGCAAGGGCGGACACAAGTTGTTCGACCGTGCTCCTAAGGGCTGCTGTGGTGGTAACAAGTTGTTCGACCGCGCACCTAAGAGCTGCAATGGTTGCAACGGTGGCGGACACAAGTTGTTCAACCGTAGCGCCAAGAGCTGCAGCGGTTGCAATGGTTGCACCGGTGGATCTGCTGCACCAATGGCAGAACCCAAGAAAGAAGATAAAAAAGTAGAACCTAAGAAGGCTGCTTAATTTATCTTTTCCAAAGCACGATAAATTAATCTTTAAAGTGCAACTGAAAGAAGGGGAGCCCAACCGCTCCTCTTCTTTTTTTGTTGGCACTCATCCCCTTTTTACGGTCTTCTACCTGTACAGAGAGGGAATTTTTAATGACGACGGAACTCAACAAAGATGGCAAGCGTATTCGAGCAATGTTTTCAGGCATTGCGCCTTGGTACGATTTCCTCAATCATTTTCTTAGCCTCAACATCGATCGCTACTGGCGCAATCGCATGACAAAATTAGTTCCCCCAGAGGGAAACGATCCAATTCTCGATGTTTGTACGGGTACAGGCGACCTCGCATTGGCTTATCACGCCGCTTCTAAAGGAAAAATCAAAATTGTAGGCAGCGACTTCTGCCTTCCCATGCTTGAATCTGCTTACAAAAAGAACCAAAAAAGAGGATTGGGAATATTCTTCCTCGAAGCAGATACACTCTGCCTACCTTTTTCAGAGAATCATTTCCAGCTGACAACCGTGGCCTTTGGCATAAGAAATGTCTCAGATACGGAAGCAGGGATTTTGGAAATGATACGGGTAACAAAACCAGGTGGCCGAGTTGCAATCCTAGAATTTTCCCGCCCCAAAGGCTGGTTCTTGGGCAACCTCTACCTTTTTTATTTCCAGCGCATGCTTCCCCTTCTGGGCCAACTTTTTTCCAAAAGTAAGGATGATGCCTACCACTATTTACGCAATAGTGTGCTGCAATTCCCGGATGGTGAGCAATTTGCTCAAAAAATGCGCGATCAAGGATTACTCCAAGTTACTTGGAAACCCTTCACTTTTGGCATCGCAACCCTTTATTGGGGAACCAAATCAGCTCCAACCTAATAAATTAACCTAGTATTCTTATTTGGGTTCAGGAGTTATCGCATGGCTGTTGCAGAAATGAAAAACAAAGATCATTTATTGGTTCGCGCTGCACGGGGCGAAGCAATCGAAAGAGTCCCTGTTTGGGCGATGCGACAAGCCGGGCGCTGGGATCCTGAGTTTCATAAAATCCGATCAGGACTTGGATTCTATGATTTTTCTGAAAATGTAGAACTCGCAGCAAAAGCCTCAATCCTACCGGTAAGGTTTGGAGTTGATGCGGTGATTCTTTTTTATGATATCACCACCCTGCCTGTTTCCATGGGCCTGCCTTTTTCATTGCAACCCAATATCGGCCCGGTTCCCGCTTCTCCCGTTCGCACCCTCGAAGCAGTTTTAAAACTAAATCCCTATCCACAACCCGAAACCTATTCCCATGTAACCCGCATGCTAACCCAAGTCCAAAAAACCTTGGATAAACCCATGCCCATTCTAGCCTTCGCAGGCGCACCCTTCACCGTGGCAACCTATTGCATAGGCACGGGCAAAGATATCAATGCAACACGAAAATTCATTCAAGAACAGCCCATCATATGGCATGAACTTCTTGAAAGGCTTACCTCCGCAACCATTGGTTTTTTAAAAACCATGATTGCGCACGGAGCTTGTGCGTACCAACTTTTTGATTCCTGGGCCGGTATGCTGACCGAAAAAGAATATGATTTATGGGCCCAGCCTTTTCATCGTAGAATTCTTGCAGGTGCCACCGGTGCACCACGAATTCTTTTTGTCAAGGAATGCCCCTACCTTCATAAACAAGTTGAAACCGGCGCGGATATTATCAGCTTGGGTAAGCGAAATGATCTTAAAGAAGCCCGGGATAAATACCCCCACCTCGTTTTTCAGGGCAATGTGGATGAAAATATCCTGCGCACAGGAACACCCGCAGAGGTGAAAATTGCAGTAGAAGAATGCCTGCGAAAAGGTGGCGGGACCAGGCACATTTTAAATCTCAACCATGGAGTGGATCGCACCACCCCCGTTGCCAACTTCGAAACCTTCGTAAAAACCGCGCATGAATTCAAAGGATAATAGCCCGGCCTTTCCCTAGATCAATGTGCGGATTTTTTGTGCCAGTGCTTCCAGCTTCAATTCCCGGATCAGGAATTTCTTATCCCTAGAGGTATGGCCCGATAGGATTTCAATCTGATTTCTTTTGATGCCTAATGTTTTCTTCAGCAAGTCCATAATAGCATCATTAGCCTTACCATCTTCAGGCGCAGCCTGAACAGAAACTTTAAGTGCACCATCATGCACGCCATTGATACTATTTTTTCTTGCACCGGGCTGCGCCCTTATGGGAAGAACAATGCCATCGACATGCATAGTTATCTTGGGCATGAAGTAATAATCTGGATTATTTAATCCGCTTACCATCATTGGTGATGGTCGCAGGGCAGGTTAGCCCAACACTAAAATTACCGCTGGTAATGCGCTCGAGATCTGCAAGATTATCCATGGTGATGAACTTGGTATGGTTAAAACTCCCAAGTATTTTTCCTGCCTTTTCAAACAATTCTGCATTATCAGCATTCAAAAACTTCAACTGGTTATCATGCAATTCGGAGATGATTTTTCTCAACTCAGGTTCAACCTTCTTTAGTTCATTAAAATTAGTGCGAGTTTCCAACAGCAGTTGGAAGGCATTTCGCACTTCAAGCCTGATCAGATTCTTTGTACTTTCTTCGACAGCAGCGCCACGGTCTGCAAAGGCCTGGGCTCTTGCAACACGGTCAGACTTTTTGCCTACAAGAGAAGAGGGCATTTCAATGGTAATAGCTTCAGGAGTAAAGTTTTCGCCACGCCCTTGCACGCCAATCGGAATGTAATGTAAATCGGAACCACTTGCAAAAGTTCTGAACTTGGGGTTAAACCTAGCAGATCTCTGGGCATTCACTTCCAATGCAAGAATTTGAGATGCCTTCGAAGATTTAATAATCTCTTCACGGACTGCAGCAGTTTTTTCAATCATCTCCTCAATAAATTCAGGGGTAAGCAGGCCTAAAAGATCATAAGAAGGAAATTCAGATTCCTTGGGCTCGATAAGGCCGATTTTATTTCTACCACCCACTTCTTCTCTTAATAAAGCCTTGGCCCTTTCAAAACCCGTAGCAGCTAGGGAATTCTTGTGCTTGGCCTCAACCACACCCAACTTTAATTTTTGAAGTTTGATTTCGTCTTCAGGTGTCTTTTTGAGAGCCATCTTTAATTCAAGCGCCTTAATGTTCTTTCCTAAAACCTGAAGAACTTGCTCGCTCAAATCCTGTTGCTGTTTGGTATAAATAACCAAAAAATAACTCCGGGCCACCCCGTAGGATGTATCCCTGATTTCCTGCCTCAACCCCGCATCCGCAACCTCTATCCCCAACTCGGACTGTTGTCTTCTGTACTTCATATCAGGCGAAAGCTTGGCGAAAAAAGGAAGGTTTTGTACCCCGCGTAATCCCGCTTCTGAACCCCTCAAACTCGCTTCCGCTGCATGTATTCTTGGATGGTTTGCATTCATTAACTCCAGCGCTTCAGCCAAAGTAATTTTTTTCACCGCCTCTTCACTTCTTGCAAATCCTGCAAGACCTGTAAACAATGTCGCTATTCCAATTACAGAAAAGAAACTAATGCGATTAAATTTTAACATCGTTTTAAACCTCAAAAGAGTTAGCAGTATCATTCAATAATCGACTTATTAAGATCACAACAGCACGGCATCTACGCAAGTTGCGTAGAACCCCTCTGCTATCTATAGCATATATTATTGAAAGTGTCGAATATATCGATTAAAAAGATTACGGCGATCCCGCAGCTTGGGCAAATTTAATTTAGTTGCTCTACGATTTAATAGCCTGCAACTGTGCCAGGTGCGGCATGCAAAACAGGTAGTCCCATTACTTTTCTGCACTCTTCCAGCATTTCTCTGGTTCTGCTAGCGCCAACCCTGCTGACTCCCAAAGCGCGGACTTCCAACATTTTTGCGAAGTCCCTCACGCCACCCGCTGCTTTAACCTGAACCGAAGGAGCAGCATGCTTGCGCATCAAAATCAAATCTTCGATGGTTGCTCCACCTGAACCATACCCCGTAGAAGTTTTCACCCAATCAGCCTTCAATTCGCTGCAGATTTCACAAAGCTTGATCTTATGCTCATCTTTCAAAAAGCTGTTTTCAAAAATCACTTTCACTTTTTGACCTGCTTTATGTGCAACATCAATCACCACCTTAATATCCTCGCGCACATAATCCCAGCGTTGGCTCAACACCTGGCTTATGTTTACCACCATGTCAAGTTCTTCGCACCCATCAGCGATGGCTCGTTCAGCTTCCATCTTTTTTATTGCAGTAGTGTTTGCACCATGGGGAAACCCAATGGTAGTACTAGCCCTGATTCCCGTACCCTTTAGCAAATCCGCACACCTTCGCTGGTAATAAGGCATGATACAAATGCTTGCAACATCATAATCAATCGCAAGGGCAATCCCTGCTTCCAACTCCTGAACCGTAAGGGTCGGGGTCAAAAGAGAATGATCGATCATCTTTGAAATATCTTTATAAGTGTAGCTCATCAGTTCCAGCTCCTAAGTTTTTAAAATCTGCAAGTGCAATCGCACCCAACAACCCCGCGCCCTCTCCCACCGATGATAATTCAATCCGAACATCATCAACTGGAAACATCCGCACCCTCTGTTTAACAACACTTCGCACAGGCGCAAGAAGCAAATCTCCCATTTTTGAAACCCCGCCTCCCAGCACCACCAATTCCGGATGCAACGAAGTTACCATGTTGGCAACACCTATGCCAAGAAGAGTTGCAATATGATATATTCCAGCACTCACTGCTTCATCACCGTCCTTTGCAGCCTGTGCTATAGTTTCCGGAGAAACATTTCTAATATCGTTGGAGCAAATACGAACCAACTTCGGAGCCTGCCCGCTTTTAAAAAGCCGAACGCCCTCTGCTATGATTGCTGGACCACTGCATAGCGCCTCTAAACAACCTTGATTCCCACAACCGCAATAAGGCCCATTGGGAAGAATAGTTTGATGCCCAATTTCCCCTGCAGAACCCAAGGGGCCAAGAAGAAGTTTCCCGTCAATAACTATTCCGCCACCTATGCCGGTTCCCAGAGAAAAGAAAACCATGTTAGAAACATTTTTCCCCAGCCCGAATTTCATCTCACCTAATGTTGCTGTGCGAACATCGTTCAAAATACGAACCGAGTACCCCAATGAATTTTCAAGTATTTCACGAACGCAAACGCCCCGCCATTGAGTATGCATGTTTGGTAGGAACAGGGTTTTGCCAAGTGTAGGATCAACCAAGCCAGGAATACCAATACCAAGGGCGGTAGGTTTATAGCCAACTTCTTCAGCTAGATTTTTTACAAGGGAAGCCATTCTGCTAAGAACATCTTCAGGCCCATTTTCTGAAAGTGTGGGAATGCTACGCTGCAGCAAAATATTGCCAGCGAGATCGCCCAATCCTGCTGTAATAGTGGTGCCACCAAGATCAATCCCAGCAAGTATTTGATTCGCAGGCATTAAACTTTGCGCCTTGGAATGTAGTTACGCAAGAAGGTATGGCTTTGCGTAAGCGCAGCCGTACGCGATACCAAAGAACCTTCATAAGCCCGGTCTTCCACTTCAACACAAACAGGGCCATCATAGCCCGTGTCGCCCAGCACCGAGAAAAATTTCCCCCAGTTCACTTCGCCCATCCCTGGCAGTTTGGGCACATGATATTCCTTCGGGTATGCAAGAATCCCCACCTCATCAATGCGATCTCTATCAACCCGAACATCCTTTGCATGCACATGAAAAATACGCTTGGAGAATTCATTGAGCGGCTTAAGGTAGTCCATCATCTGCCAAGGAAAATGCGAAGGATCAAAGTTTAAACCAAAGTTAGAGTTCGGAATATCAGCAAACATCCTACGCCATATTGCGGGGGAAATAGCAAGGTTCTTACCACCAGGCCATTCATCCCGACCAAACGACATCGGGCAGTTTTCAATACCGATGCGTACGCCCAATGATTCCGCAAACTCAACCAAAGGCCTCCATGTCGTTAGAAAACGAGGCCAGTTCTCATCAATTGTTTTCGTATAATCTCTTCCCACAAAAGTATTCATCTGGTGAATGCCCAAAAGCGCAGTTGCCTCGATTACTTTTTTAATGTGCGTACAAGCGGTATTTGCCTCTGCATCGTCAGGCGCTAAAGGATTGGGATAATAACCCAAGCCACTAATCTTCACCTTATACTGCAAAGCAAGAGCATTAACTTCGTCCGCCTTGTTCTTATCAAAGTTGTTCACATCAACATGCGTAATCCCAGCATAACGGCGTTCCGCCTTGCTCACAGGCCAGCACATCAACTCCACACAATCATAACCTTCTTCGCTAGCGAGCTTGAAGACTTGCTCTAAAGATAACTCTGGAACAATGGCGCTGACAAATCCTAGTTGCATTGGTTTACTCTTTCACTTTAATCCAGCGTTGTTCACGATGGCTTTGAAGGATGGCTTCACACAGAATGATTTCACGATGTCCATCTGCAAAGGTGGGGTATTGCGCATCGGGGCCTGTTTTTCCAGATGCAATTGCATCATAAAAACCCCTGAAGCACATCTTGAAGGAGTCATCGTAGCCTTCATCATGCCCGCCCGGATAATCTGCAAACTTTCGTGCATCATTTCCAAGCAACGAAGGATCACGAAGCAAAATCTCATTCGCCCTATCACGATTACCGAATATGATTTCGTTTGGCTTTTCGCTATTCCAATTGACTGCTTGCTTTGAACCTGCAATTTCAAACCTCAGGCAGTTCTTATGCCCAGCACTAACTTGCGAAACCCAAAGCAAACCCTTCTTCCCACCTTTAAAGCGCAAAAGAATGGATCCATAATCATCCGTGGTGATTGGGATATTCTCCGTATCAACAAAAGCCTGGCCCTTACCCTGAAAGGTTGCGATCTCGCCCTTGGGCCGTTTACGAACGGGATGAACAGTTTGCAAATCCGCACAAACCGATTCTACCTCAAGCCCGGTAATGAAATAAATCAGATCGAGCCAATGGGTGCCAATATCGGAAACCGCACGAAGTTCCCCACCTTCAGAATCAAGCACGCGCCAGTTATAATCGGTATCATGAAGGAGCCAATCCTGAGAATAACTTCCGGTGATATGAAAGATATCACCTAGCTCTTTTTTGCGGATACGATCTTTAGCCTCGATGCAAAGGGGATAATAGCGGATGTTGTAATTCACCCCCGCAGCTTGTTTGGGATACTTCGCAGCTATCGCAACCAAAGCAGCAGATTCTGCTGTGTTCATTGCGAGAGGTTTTTCGCAAAGCACATGCTTTCCAGCTTCCAATGCCTGCTTCGCCATCAGAAAATGAAACTTATTGGGAACACCCAGATGGATAGAACCAGCATTGGAATCTGCAAGAACTTCTTCATAAGAAGCATAGGCATTTGCGATACCGGTTTTTAGGGCAAAAGCTTTAGTTTTTTCGGGGCTCGAACCAAGCACACCCGAGATGCCGATGCCCAGCCTTCGAAGAGCCTCGATATGAACCCACCCCATGAAACCGGTACCCACCACTGCAACTTTAATCGAGTTCATATTTAAAAATCCAAAAGGTCCAGGCTGCTTACTGCTTAAGCCTGCTCAACATATATTTAAGTTTTCCAAAGCGTTCTTTCTTACCACTAAAATCAGTGGAAGGCTCTACAACCGAATTAGTGGCAGAAGCTTTTGGAGTTGCATCCTCGCCAGGCAAAAGCTTGTAAATACCCTTGCCATTTGCGGTAACGACTGCAAAATAAGCTTCGCCTTCCTCATCTTCACCAAAGGTGATAATGGGAAACATTGGGCTTGGAATAGAGTAATTACCCAAGACCTTGTTGGTTTTATGATCATAATTCAAGGCATAAACCCTGCCCGAAATATAATCTGCATAAAGGTAGTGTCCTTGAAGCTCGGGAATCTTTTTACCCCGATAAACAAAACCGCCGGTGATGGACTTGCCCATCCGATGATCATATTCAAAAACAGGGTCGATTAGATTTTGGGCCGATTTAGATTCAGTATTTCCATAAGGGTGTGCACCTTCACGAATAGCCCAACCATAGTTGCCGCCCTTTTTGACAATATTGATTTCTTCCCACAGATTCTGGCCCACATCTGCAGCCCAGAGGTTGCCTGTGGTTTTATCAAAAGCCATGCGCCATACATTGCGAAACCCGTAGGCAAAAATCTCGGGTGCGGCTTTTTGGCCAACAAAAGGATTATCCTTGGGAATAGAATACTTCATACCTGCATCTTTTTTATTAACATCAATGCGAATGATTTTGCCACAAAGACTACCTAGATTTTGCCCGTTGTTGTAGGACTCAGTGCCGCCACCATCCCCAATCGCACAGTAAAGAAAACCATCCGGTCCAAACGCAAGCGTGCCCCCCTTGTGGTTCCAAAAAGGATGTTGGATTTCAAGCAGCACTTCTTCATAAGCAGGATCTGCTTGGTCAGGATTATCCTTAGAAACCTTGAATCGGGAAATCACACACACATGTGGCGTATGCTTAACAGTATAGTAAGCAAAAAACTCGCCATTCTTTTTGTAATCAGGATGAAAGGCAAGACCCAAAAACCCCTCTTCATTTTCCTTGTCGATGTAACGCACCTTGGAACTTATATCCAAGAAGATCTTGGATTTCTCAGCTTTGGAATTATTCGGAATGATATGAATCTGCCCCTGCTGCATAGCAACAACAACCCTATTCGTACCATCGCCCGGATGAGTGATAATAATAGGCCTTAAAGGCTGAACTTTACCCTTTTCATCAACTTCATCCCAACCCGACCACTTAACATTGGGAAAACCAGGCGCCAAGGAAACATTTTTCTTCCCATCCACAGGATCCACAATCGGGGTAGCACTATTCAAAGGTCGAATCTTTATATTGCGATATGAAACCATATCGCCATGATCCTGCAAGCAGATAAACCCCTGACCAGCCTTGGCAAACATCTCTAACTTTGCAAACTTACTCTTGGCAAGTCTTTCATTCCAATCAGGGCTGCCAAGCTTGCAAGTCCAATACCGAATACCATTCATGTTCAGTTCGCATTTATCTTTGGCAATGATCAAGTTGACATGATTCCACTGCCCTGCAGGCTTGGTGGCATCAATTGGCTTAGCAGTCTTAGTATCAATCGATGGCTGATAAAGTTGGTAAAGCCAGCCTGCTTTCTGTGGGTCGTGCCCATCAACATTATCTTGAATCTGGATTTCAGGGCCTGAATGCCAAGGTGGCCCAGCTTGTTCAATAACATGAAACATGATGCCACTATTTCCACCCTTAGAAATCTTATATTCCAGCGAAAGCTCAAACTCTTCATATTTTTCAGCAGTGATAATATCACCCGCACCTTTATCTGCACGGGTCAATGCACCATCTTTGACCTGCCAGCCGTTGCTGATTTCTTTTTTATTGTAGTTGCGCCAACCTTTGGTTGTCTTCCCATCGAATAGGGATTTCCAGCCAGATTTTTTTTCAGAATCAGAAAGAGTGTTTTCCTCGGAATGAGCAAACAAGGGAACAACCCCGATTAGCGCAACAATCACCAAAAACTTTTTAATAACTGGCATGATTAGGTTCCTAAATAAAATCCCACATAAACAACATGGTCTCATTATCAAAGATACGAGACATACTAGCAAGGATGTTTTTTTAGATGTTAAAGAACCCCATCCAAAGCGCTTCAACCCATTATGGCCTAGGATTCTCCACAGGCTTTTTGCCTTGAATTAGCAACTTGGCATGAGGAATATATCGCCCATAATTCAAGGTTTGCTTTTTAAGAGCACTAACACGATTTTACTTTGCTTTTTTGCTGGTTGCCCGCAGCACCTGGATTTGAGCAATCTTTTCATTCTTGGAATCTGTCAGTAACATCACTTTGATTCCGGCACCAGGAATGTTTTGAAAGGATTCATCACTAAGCCCTTTTTCTAAGGCCAAACCCGAAGTAACTTCGCCAGACTTTCGGTCCATTCGCCCTTCCTGCACCCGCAGGTTCTTGACAACGCCAAGTGTTTTTGGCTCCAAAGATTTTTTAACAAATGTCACGCGATCATTTGCGACCTGAATAATATTTGCCTCAAACTCTTCAGATAAATCCGCGGCTTCGGTTTTGTAATCCCGGTTAAATTCATTAATATGCATGCCCAACTCGACAGACATTGCAATCGCTTCAAAGATGAGAATAATTACTATTGTCCACTCGAGAATGTGACCACCCCGATACCAGCGATAATCCGCAACGCGATCGTTCGCCCCTTCGTACAATTCTTCCAATGCTTCAAGTCGGTCGCTATACATTTCAAGACGATCTTCGATATTACTTTCCCGCAATAGTTTCGAAACGATCTGCCTGCTTTTAGGCGAAAGAGTAGGCGAAGGAAATGCAAGCTGCGAACAAAGCCTTGCGTAGATCAATCGATCGCGGGTAAAGCGCTCGATGGTTTCGCCAAAGCGTGACCAATGATCACGATTACGATGATGAATGCGATGTGCGAACTCGACATCTTTTTCAGCCAAAGGTTCCTGAACCTCTACATCAGATTCCAAACGATGCAGTTCGCCCTCATAAAACCCGAACTCAGCAAGTGCCGTGAGCACATCTAATCGCGACTCCAAAGGGCATAAAACATGAATCTGATTTCGCTGCCAAGAGATTGAGATGTTATCTTGTTTTATTGAAATTGCTGCAGCGCCTTCTTGAATCGCTTCGCAGAAAACAACTTCAAACCCTGCGTTGGCAGAAGAATCTGCAGATTCGATTGCATAGATTTTTCGTGGGTGCTTATATTCTCGAAGACTTTTTACGCCCGAAGGAACTTCAGCTACAAAAGAAACGCGAATACTATCAGCGGCCATTTCAACAACCCCTAATCAACTTTTCGAGTGAATGGGATCTGCTGGAATTGCCGCGGTGGGAATTGAGCCCAGCACTGAAGCCTGAGGCATCTTGATTTTTTCAATGATACATTCAGCCACGACATCTGCGGAATCGACACACCCATTAATTGTGGAATCGAAAAGATAATCACCCACAACAAACAAGCGATTATGCTGGGTCGGTTCTGGGAGATGGCGTGAATCGGTCTCACGAAGCGGACGACCACCGGGCAAACCGTTCACCGAACCCGCATAGCGATGCACCTGAGATTCCAACACTAATGATCGACCATGCTGCAGGCAGGCAGGCAGATTTTCTAACACAAGCTCAGTGAGTTGCGAATCATTAAGATTACTTAGGGTCAACGCTTGCTCCCCAGCAAGAAGCCAACCGAGCGACCCATACTCGCCCTCGGTTTCTCGTGATGATTCATCATAGACACAGCATCCGCCAAAAGCATCGATCATAAAGTACGAACCCGAAATCTCGCTGCGCCAAAAAGGCTTACTGAACAAGATACTGACCCGTAGATAATGGGCAGGGTAATCATAATGGGCATGATGTTTACGCATCGCCTTTTCAAGAACCTCACCACCCCATTGAATTCCCATCAACCAATTGTTAGGCAAAGCAACCACAACATAATCGTAGGTTTCGCTTGTAACTTTACCTTGATGGCGCGAGGTTATGGAATAAGCATTATTTGCTGCGCCCTCTACCTGCAAAACCGTTCGATTCAGAAGAATATTCGCATTTAGCTGCTTCGCTAACTCTTGGGGCAAGCGTTCGAGCCCCCCATCGATTGTGTACAACTTCATGTAATCTGATTCGTCCATCAGAAAATTCTGCAAGCCATAACTGGCAGTTGTGTTTTCTGGTTCCGTGGCCAAATCGCTATGCACAGTAACTTCGATTAATCGGCGTGCGTGAGAGTCTTTCACCTTGTTCAATAAACATCGAAAAGAATGTTTTGAATAAGGATCAGCATTATCCTGCTTCCAATCAGATTCATAGTATTCCGCAGGACTGATAGCAGCCCTGGCTTTGCGACGAAATCTGCGTAAAGCGTTGTTTGTTTCTTCCCCAAACGCATACTCAATGTCTTTTGAATTATTTAGGATATGGTTATCCATCACCACAGTTCGCCCTTTCATAGGGCTGGTGGTTAACCCTAACTCTGCAATAAGTTCCTTGAGAGGATCAGGGCCTAGTTGCGAATAATCATAAAGCTCAGCTGCGCCAGCCTCATACCTATTAGGGGCCTGACTGAATTGGCGTGTGAGAATTTTTCCACCTAATCGCCCGCTTGACTCATAGAGCGTGATGTTGCAAACACCGGGAAGTCGCTTTTGAAGGTAATAGGCTGTTACCAAGCCACTGGGGCCGCCGCCGATTATTGCAATTCGCATGAAATTAAATCTCAGAATGATTCAGGTGCACCTAAAGTACAATTAATTAACACCTGAAAAAAAATAAAGTTCTCAAAATTCATCCTGAATTTGTTTTAATTGCGACAAAAACTAGCGCTGGATAAACTCAACCCTGTAGGAATTGCTTTTGCAATTGAAGGAGTGAAACGAGCAGTTTGTGTCAATATCTTTCACACTTAAATATTACCACTTTAACCACCACCTTCAACAATATTAATGGCTTTATTTAATTACAAAACTGAAAGCTAACTTCTACCGATCAAAAGAAATAGCAAGGTTGGCGAATATGGGCGATGTAGGGCTAGGTGAATATCAAACCGCTATTCTTCGAAGAGTCATTCATCGATCTTGATAAATTTCCCATCTCCAGAAAACGAAATGGTTATATCCTCTTTATCATTGAGGCGTTTTCCATCTATGTCATATCTTATGATCTTATCTTGATCATCGCGGATTTCATAAACAGCAGTAATTTTAAAATTTGGAAACCTTCCCTTAAGAACAGCCAAAACTACTTTAGGGGTATTCTGCGCTTTGATTTCTGTTTCTATTTCCTCAATATCTCCATTAGGTTCAACTGTTACACAAACCTTCCGACCCTTTGCATCGATCCCCCCTAATTCATACCAAGTATGTTTTCCATCCGAATTTTTTACAGCTTTATTCCACTTAGCATTGGGAATCGCTTTATCACCAGCATTTCGAATGATCTCCGGAAGATTGGCTAAGGCAATATCTTCCCCCCTTGCAATGCCATGAGTCATTCCAAATATCACAACCATAAAAAGAACCACATAAGCCAACCTCTGCTTTAACATATGAATCATGAAATCGGTCCTTAAAGTGTTATTTTAATCTTTTTCTGGCCAGTATTACTTGCAGGCATTGGTTCAAATCCCTTTAGGGTTTGAGCATCTGGTTTATCCTTGCCAACTTTCACAGTATACTTTCCTTCAGCATAAACCCTAGGAGAAAACCTTCTCCCTTGAGTACGTACCGTGTAAAGAACCTCTCCGGTTTTTTCCTCGACCACCTGAACTACTCCATTCACACCCTCTTCAAAAACTATCTCCGGAAGATAGCCCACAACTTTTCTACCATCGTTGGCTTCCATTGCAACCTTGATGGGCCAACCTGGAAACTGAGCCTTGTCTCCCATTCTTACATCACTAAAACGAGGCCAACATTCAAAAGTAATGGTTCGACTCTTCTTGTTAAACCTTGCAATACCATATCCATCCGAACGCTTTTTTTCATCTGTGATATCTTCAGGGTTGGCGTAAGCCATCATCGAAATCTTATTACCTAATCCATCAAGAAAATCCCCAGTCCATGGCAACGAACTCCCTTTCACATGGTTGGGGCCAGCCTTCTCATCAAGAGGGTGCCACCAACGGCCATAAATCGTATTCACCAAGGCAGGGCCGGTAAAACCATATGGGCCATCTCCAAATTCTTTTATGCCATGCTTGACCGTTACAGCAAGATGCTGGTCGCCACATAAATGAACGGCCCATGCCTTGCGGATAAGCTCCAAGGCCTTATTGCGCGGGGTTTGGGGCCAACCATTACAATCCAAATCTGCGAGCAATCTGCTGTTGCGCCCACCATGCATATGCACCGCACCACAAAATGCCGTCTGTGAAAGAACGCACTTCATCTGTGCGCCCGTCCAATCCTGACCCCAGTTTTGCAAAAACTTTTCCTGCCTGACACCCAGCAATTGCAGGTTCGGAAGATCGATCGTCTTGGGATCATATTTAGGATCATTGATATGATCAGGGCGGGGGCCCATCTTGGGAATCTTCCCATCAGGCCCGGTCTTGAATTTTCGATCCTCAAGAATTGCAAAATCTACTCCACCAACAGTCATTCGTGTGAAATAAACCCCAATGCCTCTGTCAACGGGCGCAGGATCAACCGGATCAGGCAGGTTCCACGATTGCTGCCTTTGTACCTGATTCACATATTCAACAGGGTATCGGTATCCGCCATCCGCATCGCCTGGCGTAACTGATTTCTTCCCGTTCTCGCCCCATACATTTCCATGCCCCACATCATGATCATCGGGTATGCAAACAGTCGGCCTATCTCGGATGATATCGCGAAACTGAATGCCAAATTCAATCCAACCTGCAGTATGCTCCGTATGGCGATAAGTTTGGTCTCCACCAAAAAAAAGAAGATCAGGGTTCTGCAGCTTCAAGTTTTCAATGATCTCGGGTCTCATGCCAACAGTGCGACTTGAATTACAAGACATATTGGCAACGATGATCTCTTCTTTTTCCACAGGGTCTTTGCGGATCAAACCATCGAAGGTTGCTTTTTCACCATGGCACACACGGTAAGGAACATCCTTGGTGTTGTCCCATTTTTCGATGCGAAAATGCGCATCCCAACCGGGATAGAAAATCTCCGTACGAGAAACCTCGACCCATTTGCCCTGCTGCAATAATTCCAGACGGGCGATGCGTTCTTCTTCAGGCATCAATGGAAATAATTGTGCAGAAACTTTAAGCACCCCGTTTTGATGGGTATACAAAGCAAACACTACAACCTTTTCCCGAGCCACATTCATGGCTGGGGCAGGGGTTGCGCCACCGCCTTTGCCTTTAACCTTAGTTTGGTTTTTTGGTGAGGCTTCCTGTGCCCACCATTTACCCGTAGTCAGCGATTCCAAATTTGGGAACTCTGTTCCAAATGGCTTGGCAGGCGCCTGCCCTAACGTAGTTTTTGGTACCAAAGACAAAGCACCAAGCCCTGCTGCAGTTAATTTAATTACAGCCCTGCGATTTATTTTCTTCATTTTCTTCATTACCTAAATAACTTAATATTTTCATCAACTAGATCAGCCATGCACTCCATACTGTTTCCATGCATCAGGATTTAATTGTATACCCAAGCCCGGTTTATCAGGAGGGTCAATAAACCATTCGCATCAGAGCGGACAGGCGTTTTGATCAAGTTGTCTACATATGGCGAAGGAGTTAGAAATTCCACTTACTTCGTAACAGTCATTGCACAGACAAGATCATTCCCTTGGGATACAGGCCCTATTGCAACAGTTTTTATTAACTTTATTAGGTTTTGTGCACTTAAGTTAGAAACCTTCGCAATACATTCGAAGTTATCTGCGAGACTTTTTCATCAATGGGTAAAGATGAAACATAATTGATGGAGCCAACAGAAAACACTTGGCCTCCTGATGAGGTATCAAAGGTTACCATTTGCGCACCGCCCTCGTTTGCATTGGTACCTTTTGCAAGGCGGGTGATGCCTGCTGGGGAGCTGGGCGATAATTTATCTGTCTCATGCCCCGAAGCCCCGCCTGGGCAACGCATATGCAAACTCTTTTCACCAAAGAGATCGCCCGACTTGAGTCCCGTGTTTTCAAACACCCAATGAGAACCATCTTGCACCCGATAAGGCGCACCTGTCATTTCCCCCATTGGCGTGAACACCACTCCTAATAACCCAGCCTCCGATTCATGCCGAATTGCATAACGACTTTCAAAACCACCCAATCCTTTGGTATCAAGCCCGGTGATTTTTCCATTATGGCAAACCATCGCCCCATCTGGATTAATCCTTACCTCGCAATTTAGGCCGTTGCCACCAAGGTACATAAGCCTGCCTTTCCCCTCAAACACCCATTTCTTAACCCGGCTGAACATTGGCTCAGTCCAGTATTCAGGATGCACCGAAGTGATCAACGCCTTGTATTGTGAAAGATCAAGAGTGCCGTCATGCAAATGGGTTTCAGCATAGTAATCGTAAGCGAAATTTTCCCGTTCAAGCCAGCCTAGAAGGCGCCATTCCGCTGGCGCAAGATGACACGCCTGCCTGCTTTCAATTGGATCAGTGATTTTTTCATCGAAGTTGATGTGGTTGTAAGGTTCAGGCCGATCAAAAGATAAAGGCGGATAATCATCCCTGTTCCAAGTCAAAAACTCATTATCAGAATATCGCTTTAACTCTGTCCTCGAATTAATCGTCGGTGTGCGTGGCAATCCATCTGCATGGATATAATTACTTCTTCCTCCAAAGCTATTGTAAGCATTCCAAGTTAGATTTGAGGCCAGTACCGCAAGGCCTGCGCTGGGTTTCTTAGGCGCTACAATCCACGGAAAAGAAAACTGTTGGCCTGATGCAGTAGATGCCCTGAAGTAATATAAACCCGATCTCTCTGGGGCTTTGACATACTGAGAATGAACAGCTTTAGCATAACCAGTTAGGTTGAACATTGCCCCAAACTGAGTGTAATCCCCATCGGGCGTGGTTTGCATGACCGCCCTAGGGGCATGCTCATCATGCCAACCCAACGAAGCAACAAACTCGGGTATCCAACCATATCGCCATAGCTCAAGCTTATAAGCCTCAACCGAATGCACCCGAAACTCCGAAGATTCCCCCGAGCAAACCTGCTTAGGCCAAGCATAACCCACCAAAGAATCGGAAAGCATTCGGAATTGATATGGAGTATTTATTGGCAGAGAAAGATGCGTGATTTTTGCACCATAACCCTGCTTTTGAAGCACCACACGGTACTTTCCCTTAGGTAATTCTAGGTGCACGGCGCCTGATGCCCGAGATCGGCATTCCCACGATTGACCCACATCATTGCTGAACTCAAGCAACACATCAGGCAATGCAGAATACTTCTCATCACTTACATAACTAATTAGCATCTGTATTTCTCCAAGCGATAGATACCTAATTTCTACCAGAGATTTGATTCTTATGCGACAAGATTCAGATTTTAGCTAATGACATTCAATTACTGGTAACTTTCATCCTAGACCAAAAATATTAGTCTCACCTAGGCAAGATTCTATTTGTTAGTTTAGTTATACTTATTATATTTTAATGGTGTCTACATATCGCAAACTATCATGCGACATCAAAAAGAATTGAACCTCTCTAACACCGAGACCAGCTATGCAATAATTGCTTTTTTTGGTAGTTCTCAAACTAGAACAAACTGCTTCTGTTTTAAAACACTTGGCTCATTAATTCCTACTGTCGCCTACGGGCATACCGCTTCCAATCTCTTGAACATATCCCGAGTCGATCCATGATAAAAATTACCTTATAGGAATCTAGCCTCGGCTAGGGCACTCTTTACGGTGGACTTAATTGAATCCAAGTACAAAGTATCTGGACAAACATCTTGGCCATGTGGCCAAACAACAGTTCCATCCAACACTTGGGCCTGTTTGAAATAATTCAAATCTTTCAGTTCTTTAAAAACGCCAAAATCTAGGATAGGTAAGCAATCATAAATACCATTCTCACCATTTGTAAACTCCATGTGGAGTTTATAATCCGTTGATGTGGTTACATTCTTAATTCTAGGATTCATAAAAATTACCTCAACGGTTCAATCTTGTAGGGCTGTTCACCGGCTACCGCTAGTGCCCAATCAGCTTCAAGTTCGTCCTTATGTAACTCTATCCACGCATAAAGCAATTTCATTTTTGAATTTGGGATACCGCCTTCAAGTATTCTACCATCAGGGATAGAAACAATGACTTCATCATTCTGATATCTCACATGAATATGCGGCAAATTATGCTGTTTATTGTCCATGAAATACATATATACGATCAAACCATAAAACATGGATATTGCTGGCATTTTGTTCTTTCTAAACTTTTATATACCTCAAAGCTGCTCTTAAAAAATAGGCGATTTATTACCAAATAGCAAGAAAATTAGAAAGTTGCAAAATGACAGCTATTGTGGAGTTTTTCAAATGGCACAAAAATTCTTCTGCTCTTTTCTTGCAAACAGCGCCTCAAGAACCTTCCACAAAACCCTTTTAAATCAATCTTCAAGCTGCGATGATCATACGAGTTACTTTCCCCAGTAGTTCTTGTTTAAGGAATTCACCCATGAAGAAAATATCCCCCCTAATCTTAATTCTTGTCCTCACCCTTGGCACTTACCTCAATGGGTCAACACTTGACGCTGCAGATAACCCCAAAGCTTCTGTCTTCAAACATCTTAAAAAAGGCCAGATCGTAACCCTAAAAGATAATGGCCATAACTATTCCATCCAAGTTCATCCAAATCTGCCCATAGGCCATAAAATCGTTGAAATAGGTTCTGATTACCTTGTTATCGAAGATGCTGCCTCTGCGTTTACTTTTTATATTCCCGTAAATTCCATCAAGGCTATTTCATTTTTGAACGGGAAGTTTGGTACCGAAAAGTAAAGCCCTCCCCCAGCCTTTTATATTTGGAGTTCCTTCAATGATGCGTTCCTTTACTTTTTTGTTTCTATTCGTTGTCGCTCCTTCATTGGCATGGGCACAAGGAACCCCAGAAGATTTTGAACGCGCTGCATCCTTCGACAAACGCTTCCGAAATCTTATTCAACAAGAAACCATCGAGCCCAAACCCATTGGCAACCAAGGGAACTTCTGGTTCAAAACCTCTGATGACAAAAACATCAAATCCTTCTTCTTGGTCAACCCATCCAAAAAAGAAAAAACGCCCCTCTTCGATCATGACCTTTTGCGAAAATCATTGCTTGGTCTCAAAGCGCCCGCTGAACCAACCAACAAACTTGATCTCGAACAATTAAAAGTAGATGAATCCACGGGCAAGCTTTCCTTCTTTCTCCAAGGCCAGGCATATGAATCCTCCATTAAACCTTGGGAACTAAAAAAGATTAGCAAGGAAATGGAAGTGCTTGCACCCATCCAAACCATCCCCAAGACCAGCACCATGCAAGGTGCTGAAACCAACCTAACCTTCGAAAATAAACTCCCTGAATCGATCGAAATATTCTGGCTCTCTTCCGTAGGTGTAAAAGTATCCTATGGCAAAATCAAACCAGGCGAAAAATACTCACAACACACCTTCGAACATCACATCTGGATTATTCAAGATTCCATGGGCAAACTTCACTCCGCTTATAAAGCCCAAGCCGAGAAAGCTATCGTTCGTATCACCAAAAATACTCCCGCCCCTCAACCACAAAAAAATCAGGAACGCAAACCCAACAGGCCCGCTAACACTTCCCCTGATGGCAATTGGCAAATCATCTTTCGCGATTCCAACATCTTTATCAAAGGCCTTAATCCGCCCAAAGATGAAATCAAAATCACTGCAGATGGCTCTGCTAAAAATGGTTATAAAGGCGCCATCCATTGGGCTCCAGATTCCTCTTCCTTCGTCGCTTTTAAATCCACCCAAGGCGATGGCAGAATCATCAACCTCATCGAATCCTCCCCCAAAGATCAACTCCAACCCAGACTTATTTCCCTCAACTACGATAAGCCAGGCGATAAGCTCGATCAGCATTTTCCCCACCTGTTTAGCATCAAAACCATGAAGGAAATCCCACTCGA
>Ga0209296_1000777_pt1 | contig 26861 bp, 18 predicted proteins | sample S_130206_EF_Meta_FD_187319 | JGI IMG/M metagenome (GOLD analysis project Ga0209296, IMG submission 187319) | Freshwater microbial communities from Lake Simoncouche, Canada to study carbon cycling - S_130206_EF_MetaG (SPAdes) (version 2) | ecosystem: Environmental > Aquatic > Freshwater > Lake ... | reverse complement strand
TGGTGCAGCGGAACGAGGACGGAGACTTCCTGCAAGTTATACAGGTCGCGAGAGGGGATAAGCAGGCTCTCCTTGAAACTGCCGACTTGGGTGGCGTAAGTGCCTCCATCGAGATAACCAATGACCAGTCGGCTAGGGAACACGCCGCCCATGCCCGTGGTGAAGACGCGGGCGGGCTGTCCGGCCGGCATGAAGTAGTCATGCGGGATGACGCTGACCCGGGCCTTGGCCGTCCCGAGGGAATTCGAGGCCACGCCGTTCACGAGGACGATACGATTCTGATCGTCGCCCTCGAGATAAGCGGTGCAACGGAAGCCCGGGCTGGTGACGAGGTCGACTTCGCTGGTAGTGAGGTGGACGGCAGTCACGCGACCGACGACCGTGTTGCCGAAGACGACCGGTGCGCCCGGGCGGATGCCATCATTGCGACCTTTACGGATGACGATGCGCTGCCACCACGATGAACTGTCGCGCGTGGCGACACGTGCGACGACCGACATGTATTCGGCGGGGACGTTGTAACGGGTGATTTCACGAAGACGGACGTTCTCGCGGCGGATATCCTCGAGGGCGTTGATCTTGATCTCCAAGGCGGCGTTGATGCGCGCGAGGTCGCGCCCAGCGGCGGCCATCTCCTCGACACTCCGACTTTTCTTCTCCCAGAAGGTCGCCATATCGCGCGACTTTCCGAGCAGGAGCAGGGCCGGAGCCTGAAACTCGACGAAGGCTTCACGATTGAAGCGACGCACGGCACTAGGGACGAGAATCCACAGCGCCACGAAGATAGAAAGGGCGACATAGGAGGCGCGGGCGCCTTGACGGTTTTGGTCCATGGCGGGTTGGCCCGCGAACGGGGCTTAGTCTCGACCGCTCCAGCGGGAGGAGTTCGCGAGGATCTTGCCGGTACCGTTGACGACCGCGCAGAGGGGGTCTTCGGCGACGAAGACAGGCAAGCCCGTGGCTTCGGAGATGGCGCGGTCAATCTTGCGGATCAGTGAGCCGCCACCGGCGAGAACGATGCCTCGGTCGACGAGGTCGGCCGAAAGCTCAGGCGGGATGCGCTCCAAGGAACCCTTGATGGCCTCGATGATGAGATTGATATTATCGGCCATCGCTTCACGGACCTCCTGGGAGGTGAGGTGCAGTTGGCGGGGCAGGCCGGTAACATTGTCGCGTCCCTTGACTTCGAAGGTGAGCTCCTGTTCGAGCGCGTAGGCCGAGCCGATCTTGATCTTAATCTCTTCCGCGGTACGTTCGCCGATGATCAGGTTGTACGAGTTGCGGATATACTTAATAATCGACATGTCGAACTCGTCGCCGCCAACGCGAATCGAGCGAGCGTGGACGATGCCGCCGAGGGAAAGCACGGCGACTTCCGTGGTACCGCCGCCGATATCGACGATCATGGAGCCGGTAGGTTCTTCGACCGGGAGGCCGACGCCGATGGCGGAAGCGACCGGCTCAGGAATGGTGATGACGTCGTCGGCACCGGCGCGGTAGGCCGAGTCCATGACGGCACGACGTTCGACGGCGGTGATGCCATAAGGGACGGCGACCACGACGGTGAGATTGGTGAAGAGGGACTTACGAGCAACCTTGCCGATAAAGTAGCGGAGCATGTGCTCGCTGATCTCGAAGTCAGCGATGACGCCGTCCTTCATCGGACGCAGGGCTTGGATGTCGCCAGGCGTACGACCGAGCATCATGCGAGCTTCGTTGCCGACAGCGATCGGCTTGCGCGTGCTGGTGCGAATGGCGACGACGCTGGGCTCGCGGAGAACGACGCCTCGATCCTTGAGGAAGACAAGCGTGTTGGCCGTGCCAAGGTCGATGCCAATGGCTTGGGTGAATAGCCCGGGGAAGCGCTTAAACATCAGGGTCGTGGTGGTTTCCTTTATGAACAGTTTATTCACAGCATAGTCAAACGAAACTTCGACCGGCAGGGGCAGGGGAGGGGTGTCATAAGATTCATCCAGACAGTGAGATAGGCGGCACGGCCGGGCTGACCACGCAACCTATTCACATCGGGAGCCATCAACGAACAGTACCCCCGACCCGCCATGACGGAGGCCGTCGCCACGGCGGATAAAACCGTCGTTTGAGCCCGACACCTCCGGGAGCATGGAACTTGCGGCTCCTTCATGGAGTCGTAGTAACACCTTACCCCACCCTATGACACCCCAGCTCAACCGTCGGTCTTTCCTACGTAATACCGGCATGGCCGCCGCCGCTTTCGCGGTGACTCGCCCTTGGCTTAATTCCGCCGCCCGCACGGTTTCGCCGAATGAGAAGCTTAACGTGGCCGCAATCGGCTTCGGAGGCGTCGGCGCGAGCAACGTCCGCAATTCCTCGGAAGAAAATATTGTCGCACTTTGCGACCTGGATCTCAGCCGCTGCGGCGGCACCATCAAGCAGCAGCCGAAGGCCGCGCTGTACACCGACTTCCGCAAGATGCTCGACGAGCAGAAGGACATCGACGCCGTCATCATCGCCACGCCTGACCATTCCCACGCTTACATCGCGATGGAATGCATGCGCCGCGGCAAGCACGTCTACGTGCAGAAGCCGATTTCGCATTCCGTCTTCGAAGCCCGTATCCTGACCGAGTCGGCCCATAAATATAAAGTCGTGACCCAGATGGGCAATCAAGGCCACTCCGGCGAAGGTATCCGTCAGGTCACTGAGTGGATCGCCGCTGGCCTGATCGGCAAGGTGCGCGAAGTACACACCTGGACCAATCGCCCCATCTGGCCGCAGAGCCTCGAGATGGACCGCCCGACCGATGTGCAGAATGCCCCCCAGGGTATGGACTGGAACCAGTGGTGTGGCCCGGCGCCGCTTCGTCCTTTCCACGCTTCTTACCATCCCGGCAAGTGGCGCGCCTGGTGGGATTTCGGCACCGGTTCCCTCGGCGATATGGGCTGCCATATTATCGACCCCGCCTTCATGGCGCTCAATTTGGGCTACCCTGATAGCGTCGAAGGCAACCTCTCCACCGTCTACGAGACCTTCGGCAAGAAGACCTCCGGCAAGAACGAATCCTATCCGCGCTCCTCGATCGTTCGCTACAAGTTCCCGGCCCGCGGCGACATGCCGCCCGTGACTCTCACCTGGTGGGATGGCGGCCTGATGCCCCAACGCCCCGACGAACTCGAAGACGACATGCCGTTCGGCGACCCTAACGGCGGCTGCTACTTCATCGGCGACAAGGGTAAGCTGGTCTGCGGTTGCTACGGCGAAAAGCCCCGTCTCCTCAACGCCGACCTCCGCGATGCGGCCAAGAAACTCGCGAAGACGATCCCGCGTATTCCGGGTAACTCGTCCGGTCACGAGAAGGATTGGATCCGCGCCTGCAAGGGTGGCGTCGCCGCTTCTTCGAACTTCGATTACTCCGGTCCGCTCTCCGAGATGGTGCTCATGGGCAACCTCGCTTCCCGCTTCCCGGACCGCAAACTGCTTTGGGACGGCGCGAAGATGCAGGTCACGAACGACAAGGGCGCCAACGCCTACGTCAACCGCGTCTACCGTAAGGGCTTCGAACTCGGCACCTAACTCCCGCTCATTTCAAGGCCAGGGTCGCCAGAATCGCACCGCCTAGCGCGATGCGGTACCAGGCGAACACGCCCAGTCCGTTGCGCGAGACATAGCCCACGAGCCACTTCACGGAGACGAAGGCCGTGATCGCGGCGACGAGCAGGCCCACGCTCGCCGGGCCGGCGGGGTAGACCTGGGTCAGGGCAGGGCCTAGTGCCCACATCTTGTAGATGGAAGCGGCGGAAAGGGTGAGTAGCCCAACGAGAAACGAGAACTCCGTGGCGGCGGCGTGGGAAAGTCCGGCCAAGCGACCACCGAGAATAGTTGCGAGCGAACGGCTGGTACCAGGAATCAGGGCGAAGCATTGGCAGAGGCCAACCGTCAGGGCGGAGCGCCAGCCGATCGCGGCGACTTCGTCGGACTGCACCACGGCGGTCTTCGGGAGCAGGTGTTCGGCGACCAAGATGACGAGCCCGCCGACCAGCAAAGCGGCAGCGACGACTTCAACCGAAAAAAGGTAAGACGAAATCATATCCTTAAACAGTAAGCCGAGCAAGGCGGCAGGAATGAACGCCACGATGATGGCCTTGGCGAGGTCGATCGAAGGACTTTCCCATCGGCACAAACCGGACACCAAAGTGCTAATGCGTCCGAAGAAGGCGACGAACACGGCGAGGATAGCACCGAGCTGGATGATGACGATGTAGTCGTCGGCGATGCGCTCAAGGGAAACGGCGCGGCCTTTTCGGTCAGCAAGGCCGGCGACAGTGACGTCGGGATACTTCGGGACGCCGAGCAATGTGTCACTGATGATCATGTGCCCGGTCGAGCTGACTGGCAGATACTCCGTGACGCCTTCGACGGTGCCGGTGATGATGGCTCGTCGGTATGTGAAATCACGGCGAACTTCTTCGGGTGGAACTGTCGGTCCGTAACCAGCGAAAGCCGGAAGGGAAGAAAGCAGCCACAGGCCGAAAGCTAAACGAAGCATGGCCGAGGATTAGGCTTCCGTCCGTACCGGGGCAAGGAAAGCCGTCAAAAGCCCTTGTCGCTTGCCCTTGAGTAAGGTTCCCGCTTTATGCAGTACATCACTACCATGTCGGCCTCCAGCCTCATCCCGACCACCGAACCTCGCTTCCGCGTCCCGGACGCCCGCGGCCGTTTCGGTCAGTTCGGCGGCATGTACGTCCCCGAGACCCTGATGACCCCGTTGTTGGACCTGACCAAGGCCTACGACGAAGCCCGTCGTGATCCCGCCTACCAGCAGGCCTTCGCGGACATGCTGCGAGATTATGCCGGCCGTCCGACCGGACTTTATTTTGCCGAGTCCCTGACCAAGCACGCCGGTGGCGCCCGCATCTACCTCAAACGCGAGGACATGCTCCACACCGGGGCCCATAAGATCAATAACGTCATCGGCCAGGCGCTGCTCGCCATCCGCATGGGCAAGAAGCGCATCATCGCCGAGACCGGTGCCGGGCAGCACGGTACCGCGACCGCCGCCGTCTGCGCCCGCTTCGGCCTGGAGTGCGTCATCTACATGGGCGCTACAGACATGGAGCGCCAGGCCCTCAACGTCTACCGCATGCGTCTCATGGGCGCCGAGGTCCGCGGTGTCGAAGCCGGCCAGCGCACGCTCAAGGAGGCCGTCAACGAGGCCATGCGCGACTGGGTCACCAATGTCCGCGAGACCCACTATATCTTAGGCACGGCCTATGGTTCACACCCTTATCCGATGATGGTCCGCGATTTCCATCGCATCATCTCCATCGAATCCAAGCAGCAGATTCTGCGCGCTGAAGGCCGCCTGCCTGACGCCATCGTCGCCTGCGTCGGCGGCGGCTCCAATGCCATCGGTGCTTTCTTTGAATTCCTCGACGAACCTGGCGTCCGCCTCATCGGTGTCGAAGCCGGCGGTCGCAGTATCAACAAAGGTGAGCACGCTGCTCGGTTCGCGGGGGGGCGTCTCGGCGTCCTGCAGGGTTGCATGACGAATATCCTAATGGACGGAGAAGGGCAGATCGAAGGAACCCATTCCGTCTCCGCAGGACTCGATTATGCCGCCGTGGGTCCGGAGCATTCTTATTACCGCGAAATGGGTCGCGTAGACTACGCTCACGCGACCGACAGCGAATGCCTCGAGGCCTTTCAGCTGCTCTCGCATAAGGAAGGCATTATCCCGGCGCTCGAGACCAGCCACGCCGTCGCGCATGGCGTGAAGCTCGCCGCATCCTTGCCCAAGGAGCAGGTCGTGATCATCAATCTTTCTGGGCGTGGCGATAAGGACGTGTGGAGCGCCGCCCGCGCCATGGGCACCGAAATCAAGCTCTGATCATGGCCGCTTCCTCGATGACGGGCTTCGGCCGAGCGGAGATTAATCTCCCCGGCGCACGCCTTTCGGTCGAGATCGCTACGGTCAATCAGAAGAACCTCCAGGTATCGGTCTTCGGACCCGAAGCTTGGCCGGCCCTTGAATCTGCGGCTTCCGCCTGGATTCGCACCCGTCTACAAAGGGGCAAAGTTACCGCCCGCATCACGCAAGCCGCCGCCTCGGCGACCACTCGCCAGTGGGATCATGAAGCGGTCGCCAAAAGCCTGGATGAACTCGCCCGGATCGCCTTGCTCTGCGGCATGAAGCTGACGGCGGACGGCGAACTTTTGCTACGCCTCGCCGAGAACAGCCGACGTCCGTCGGTCGCGCTCCCTGATTTCATCGAAGCCGAGTCGCCCGTTCGTTCCGCCTTCGAAGAAGCCCTGCAGAATCTTGTCGTCATGCGACTCGCCGAAGGGGCCGCCTTGGCCAATGACCTGAACGAACGCCTCGCCAAGATGACCTCCATGGTCGCGGGCATGGAGCAGGCCGAGAAGGCTGCGCCGGTCCGTCACCGTGACGCGATGCTCAAGCGGCTCAAAGATGCCGGGTTGAGCCTGGATCTATCCGATGAGCGCGTCCTGAAAGAGCTCGCGCTTTTTGCCGACCGTTCGGACATCACCGAAGAAGTCGTCCGGCTGAAAAGCCATGTCGCCCAGTTTTCGACAGAACTCGGGCAGCCTAACTGCGGGAGAAAGCTCGATTTCCTCGTTCAGGAACTCCTGCGCGAAGTGAACACTATCGGTAGCAAGGCCTCGGAAATCGCCACGACCAAGCTGGTTTTGGAGGCGAAAACCGAGATCGAGCGTATCCGGGAGCAGGTCCAGAACCTGGAGTAAGGTTTTTCGGGTGTGGTATTGCCACAGCCGCTTTCCCATGCCTTTGTCTATCAACACTTACGCAACGTCATGTCCAACAACCTTACCAAGCGCGACATCGTCCTCAAGATTTTCACGGACAAGGGCTATCCTCAGAAGCATATCCGCGACTCGGTCCAGATGACCCTCGATGCCATCAGCGAAGCACTGCTGGCGGGTCGTGACGTCGAGCTCCGCAACTTCGGAGTCTTCCAAGTGCAGGTCCGTAAGAGCCGCATCGGCCGTAACCCGAATCGCCCTGAGACGGATGTCGTCATCCCGAAGCGCGCGGTGATCAAGTTCAAGGCTGGCAAGGAACTGAAGGCCAAGCTGAAGTCGTTCGACGTCGAGAAGCCCGCTCAGTAATTCCGCTTCGCGATGTCCGACATTCGAACGCTCCCCGGCTTCCGGGAGTTTTATCCTGAAGACCGCGCCGTCCTTGGCCATGTCATGGACGTCTGGCGCCGCGCCTGCCGTCGTTATGGCTTCCGCGAATGGGAATCCCCGGTGCTCGAGCCGCTGGAACTCTTCACCGAGAAGTCGGGCGAGGAGATCGTCCGCCAGCTCTTTAACTTCGAGGACAAGGGTGGTCGTAAGGTCAGCCTGCGTCCCGAGATGACCCCGTCGCTGGCCCGCATGGTCGGCGCCAAGGCCAACGGTATGCCCAAGCCCATCCGCTGGTTCGCGATCGGCGAGAACTACCGTTATGAGAAGCCGCAGAAGGGTCGTCTCCGCGCTTTCTATCAGCTCAACGCCGACTTGCTCGGCGAAGCCGGTCCCGCGGCCGACGCCGAGATCATCGCGCTCTGCGCCGACTGCCTGATCGGCTTCGGCCTGACCCAGCAGGATTTCCGTATCCGCGTCTCTGACCGCACGCTCTGGTTCCGCTACCTCGCCAGCGTCGGCGTCCCCGAAGCGCAGGCCGGAGCCGTGCTGGGTGTAGTTGATAAACTCGAACGCGGCGCGCCCAAAGATTTGCTGGATGCGATGACGGCGGCCCTCGCGGGAACCGAAGTAGATCCGGTCAAGACCCTCGAAGCCGCCCGTGGCTTCGCCAATACGAAGTCCCTGGCCGACCTCGAGAAGCTCGCTGCCGGCGACGCATCGATGACCGAACGCCTCACCGAATGGAAGCATCTCCTCGGCACGCTCACCACCATGGGTTTTGGCGAATGTGTCGCCATCGACCTTACCATCGTCCGCGGCCTGGCCTATTACACCGGCTTCGTCTTCGAAGCCTTCGAGACCGGCGGCGAAGCCCGCGCCCTTGCTGGCGGTGGTCGCTATGATGCCTTGGTCAAGAAACTTGGCGGACCTGACCTACCGGCCGTCGGTTTCGGCATGGGTGACGTCACGCTGCGCGACCTGCTTGAACTCAAGAAGCTCATCCCCGCTTACGCCGACGGCCCTGACTTCTACGTCATGATTCTCGGCGAGGATGCTCGTAACGCTGCGCTTGAAGACATCGCGAACCTACGTCGCGCCGGTTTCCGCGTGGAGTACAACCTGAAGGACGGCAAGTTCCCCAAGCTCATCCAGTCCGCCGAAGTCGCTGGCTCGAAGTATGCGCTCGTCTATGGCGGGACGGAAGTCGCCAAGGGCGTCGCCAAGGTCCGCAGCCTCGCTGATCGCTCCGAAGCCGAAGTACCTCGCACCGACCTGATTCCCGCGCTCCGTGCTGTGCTCGAAGAAGGCATGCGCGCCATCCAGCCCTGAGGTCATGACTGAGCAGACGCGCCAGTACCAGGCCATGGCGAAGACCGCCTCCTGGACGATGGTCTCGCGTGTCCTCGGCCTGTTCCGCGATCAGCTGACAGCAGCCGTCTTCGGCGCCTCCGCCATCGGCTCGGCTTTCATCTTGGCGTTCCAGATCCCGAATCTGTTCCGCCGACTGCTGGGCGAGGGCGCGCTGACCGCAGCCATCGTGCCGGTGCTGGCCGACAAGTCAGTCAAGGACGGCACGCCCGCCGCTTTCGGTTTCTTAAACTTTGTCCTCCGGAAGGTCTTCCCGTGGATGATCGGCCTGACGATGCTCGGAATCGGTTCAGCGCTGCTTTGGGCGCTCATCCGGCCGACCGATAGTGCGGCAGCCATCCTGACCGCAGTCTGCATGCCTTACATGCCGCTGATCTGCATCGCGGCGCTATTCACGTCAGCGGTCAACCTCAGCGGACGTTTCGGCCTGGCCGAGATCGCCTCCGGTGTGCTCAACCTTTGCATGATCGTCGGTCTCGGCGTCTTCGGCGAGAACCTGGCGACGACCGACATGGGCAAAGCCGTGTGGCTCTGCATCGGCGCACTGGTCGGGGGAGCCTTCCAGCTGATGATTCCGCTGTGGGGTCTGCGCCAAGAAGGCTGGCGCCCGGGGCTGGTCCATGTCGACGAAACCGCTTGGAAGGCCTTGAGTATCGCGTTCCTGCCTGCCGCGCTCGGTGCCGGCGTGCAGCAAGTGAACGTCCTAATTTCGCGCGGGCTGGCCTACAACGTCAGCGACGCTGGCCTGATGTATTACTACATCGCCAACCGCATCGTCGAACTGCCCATCGGACTGTTCTCAGCCTCGATCGCCGTCGTCATCTTCCCGGCTCTCGCCACCGCCTTCGCCAGCCGCGATGTCCCGGCGCTAGCGCGGAACTACGGACGCGGCATGCGGCTTGTCCTGGCGATCAACGTAGCCGCTGCCTTCGGGCTGGCCGCCTTGGCCGTACCCATCGTGCAGCTGCTTTTCCAGTACGGACGTTTCAGCGCCGGCAACTGCCTTGCGACCAGTAACCTGCTGGTCCTCTTTGCCGTCGCTATGCCGTTCTACGCGATGATCTCCATCGTCACCCGCGCCTTGAATGTGTCCGGCCAGACCAAGGTCACGTTGATCGCCGCCATCCATGCGCTCGTCGTGAATGCCGTGGGTTCACTCGTGGCCGTCTGGATGGGTAAGGGCGTCGAAGGACTCGCCTTGGCGAACGCCATTTCGACGATCTGGCAATACCTGGTGCTCCGCCACTACCTTAAGAAGCACGCGCCTGAGTTCCTGACTGAGAGCCTATTCAAGCCGGCTATCCAGGTGTTCTTTGGCTCCTTGATCTTAGCCTTCATTTCTTTCCAAGGTTACACCTTCGTGCACAATGTGCTCACCGGACATCTCAACGAGAAGCTGAACCTCATCGTCTCGATGGGTGTCGCCGGGCTGGCCGGCATGGTCTTCTACGCCATCTATCTCGACAAGTTGGGATATCCGGAGCGCGACCTTTTGCGCGGTTACGCCAACAAGGTGCTCCGGTTCCTCGGCGTGCAGCTCAAGGCTTGAACTTAACTTCGCGGTAGGACTTGGGCTGATAGCGGCGGAGCAGGGCCTCGAGAATGGCGACGGTCTCGTTGTCGACCAACCCGTCGACCTTGGTCGGACGGAAGTGACGCTGGAAGGCCTCGACGCCGAGCTTGAGTCCGGCGTCGCCGGGTTCGAGGACGTAACCGTAAGCCGAGAGCAAGCCGCGCACGTAGTTCGGCGCTAGCTTAGACTTCTTGGAAAGATTATCGGCGACCTCGTTGGGTAGCGGCCACGCGCCGATTCCGAGCGAAGCGAGCTTGGCCCAAGGGAACTTCGAACCTGGGTCGACCTTACGACCCACCGCGATGTCCGAATGCGCCAGAACGTTCCAAGGTTTGATGTCATGACGCCGGATGATCTCGTCGCAGAGAGCGAACAGGATCGCCGCCTGCGCGTCCGAATACGGGTAGACGTTGCCGTCATAGTTGATGATCTCGATGCCGATGGAGTTCTGATTGAGGTTGGTCAGCTTACCCCAGCCGCTCTTGCCGGCGTGGTAGGCAGCCAAGTTCTCCGGGACCATGCGGATGACCCGGGGCTTGGGCTCGTCGGTCACCAGGTAATGGACCCCGACCTTATGCTTCGGGTCCTTGCCTTGGAGGATATCCAAGGAGGAGGGTAGGGAGCCCGCGGTATGGTGGAGGATCAGGCAGGTCACCGGCACCTTGCGCGGCTCAGCTCCGAGCGACCCCGGACCTTGCTCGATGACCAGACCCGTGAACTTCGGCTCCACCTCGGCCGGCTTCGTTTCCGGCTGGGTAGTCGTGCTGCAACCGACAAATCCAGTTGAAATCAGCGCCCAAGCCAGCCCGAAACGACAATATGAGCGAATGGGGGCGTTCATAGAGTTATGGGCGAAAAGATAAGAAAGGGGTGATTTAACCCAAGTTAAAACCATTTTAACGTATTTAAAGGCTGTTATCATTGTTCATTACATAATTAGACATAATGTATATTGTGCGAAATATAGACCCGGACGGCAATCGTATGGAATTGAGTTATTGATTGCTCGATTGGGAACGCTCATAACGGAACTTCCCCCAACCAATCTAGCTCCGACTTTATGAAAGTAGCCCGCCACATCATTGAAGCACGCCGCGAGGCGATCGCCAAACTTCTCTCCAAAGTCGGATACGTCCCTGTCCTGGAGATCTGCAAACAGTTCAACGTCTCCGAGGCGACGGCTCGCCGTGATCTGACCGAACTCGAGAACCAGCGTCGCATCACCCGTACTCATGGCGGAGCGCTCTCGGACTTCAACCGCAACTTCCCGCCCCTCGACGACCGTAAGATCGAAGATGCCGAAGCTAAGCGCAAGATCGGCAACTTGGCCGCCTCCCGCATCAAGGCCGGCATGACCGTCTACCTCGACTCGGGTTCGACCATCTTCTTCGCCGCGGAAGCCATTGCATCCGCCGGCGTCCCCGACCTGCAAATCGTGACGACGTGTTTGCCGACTGCTCAATTGATCTCTTGTCTGCCTGGTGTCGAAGTCTACATCCCCGGCGGCCTTTTCCTCACCCGTCATGCGATGGTCGCCGGTGATCGTACCCTCGAAGAAGTCGCCCGCTGGAACTTCGACGTGGCTCTTCTCGGCGCCGAAGGCATCGACGAAAACGGCCTCTGGAATTCTCAGCGCGACATCTCCCATCAGCAGCGCGAAGTCATTCGTCGTAGCGATGAAGTCTTGATCTGCATGAATAAGGTAAAGCTCGGCCGTGGCGGACCCTGTGCCGTGACCCGTGACGTCAGCTCCCTTTTCCTGGTCACCGACGCGGATGCCGCCGCCGTCCAGAAAGCCAAGGTCAAGCTGCTGCCTGAGCGCGTCCTGACCGCCCTCTAAGCTCCCTCGCTCACCGAGGAATGTCCGCCGACGTAATCCAGTCATTGCTAGAACTGTCCCATCAGTTGGGCGGCGAGCGCCTGCGCATGGCCATCTTGGGCGAAGGTAACACTTCGGTGCGGCTCGATGATGACACCTTCGCGGTCAAGGCATCGGGTTCCAATCTCGCATCGCTCAAAGAAACCGACGTCACTCAATGCGCCTTCGGACGTCTGCTACCTTTATTGGACGCCACGGCGGCGACGGATGTCGAGGTCGACCAGGCCTTGCTCGCCGCCCGCGTTGATCCGGCTTCCAAGAAGCCTTCGATCGAAGCCCTCTTCCACGCCTACCTGCTCACCCTGCCCGGCGTACGCTGCGTCGGCCACGTCCATGCGATTGCCGTGAACCAAATCCTGTGTTCACCACGTGCCCGCGAGTTCGCCGAGAAACGCGCTTGTCCGGATGAGATCGTGATGTGCGGCGTGGAGTCGGTCTTCGTGCCTTATGCCGAACCCGGTCTCGGTCTTTCTCAGGCCATCCGACGTGAAGTCGTGTCCTTCGTCAAACGCACCGGACGTGACCCCAAAATAATCCTGCTTCAAAACCACGGTATCATCGCCGTCGGCTCCTCCCCCAAGGCCGTCCTAGGCTCACTGCTCATGGCCGAGAAAGCCGCCGAGATCTTTGTCGGTGCCGCCGCCATGGGGGGCCCGGTCTTCCTAACCTCCGCCCAGTGCGAACGCATCGCCGGCCGCCCCGATGAGCATTATCGCCAGAAGATGCTCGGAATGTGACCTTTCACCCCCTCCCCTGCCCCCTTTGACCATGTCCAATTACCTCGCCATCGACCTCGGAGCCGAATCCGGGCGCGTCATCCTCGGCCAGCTGAAGGCCGGGAAGTTCACCATGAAGGAGATCCACCGTTTCTCCAACGGTGCCATCACCGCGAACGGCACGCTCCGCTGGGACATCATCCGTATCTTCCGCGAAATCCGCATCGGCCTCGCCAAGGGCGCCAAGCTCGGCCCAATCAAGTCCATCGCCTGCGATTCCTGGGGCGTCGACTATGTCCTGCTCAAGGGGGACGGCCCCTTGCTCTCGCTTCCGTTCACCTATCGCGATGAACGCAGTTTCAAGTCTTATGAATTGGCGATGCGCCGTTTCTCCCAGAAGGAGATCTTCGAAGGCACCGGTATCGCCTCGATTTCGATCAACACGCTTTACCAACTGTTCGACGACGCCGAGAACCGTCCTGAAATGCTCCAGTTCGCGGATAAGTTCCTGCTCATCGGCGACTACATCACCTGGCTCCTGACCGGCAAGGCTCGCGCCGAAGAGACCCTGATCTCCGGCAGCCAGTGCTGGGACACCCGTAAGCGTGATTGGGCTTGGCCGGTGCTGAAGAAGCTTGGCATCCCGAAGCACATCTTCCCCAAGCCCGTCGCCCCTGGCGTGAAGCTCGGTAAGATGCTGCCTTACCTCGCCAAGGAAACCGGCTTGGGTAAAGCCGAGGTAGTCACAACTTGCGCGCATGACACCGCCGCCGCGGTCGCCGCCGTCCCTGCCACCAAGGGCGATGATTGGGCCTACCTTTCGTCCGGAACCTGGTCCCTGCTCGGCCTCGAGTTGCCTAAGCCGCTCGTCAATGAGACCGTACGCAAAGCGAAGTACACGAATGAAGTCGGTTTTGGCGGCACCTCGCGATTCCTCAAAAATCTTGTAGGTCTTTGGGTGCTGCAGGAATGCCGTCGTGAGTGGATGGAGAAAGGCGAAGTCTCCGACTACGGCGAGATCGTGAAGCTCGCGCTCAAGGCCCCTTCGCTCCGCTCGTTCATCCGCCCGGACGACGTTCGTTTCGCCAAGCGCGGCGACATGGTCGCCAAGGTCCAAGCTTTCTGCCGCGAGACCCAGCAGCCTGTACCGAAGACCCACGGCGAGATCGCCCGCTGCGTGCTCGAATCCCTCGCTCTCCTTTATCGCGTCGAGATGGATGGCATGGAGAAGCTTACCGGTCGCACACTGAAGCGCCTGCACATCGTCGGCGGCGGCTGCCGCAACGCCTTACTCAACCAGGCCACGGCTGACGCCACGGGTCGAACCGTCATCGCCGGACCGGTCGAAGCCACGGCTGCCGGCAACATTCTCGTCCAAGCCATCGCCATGAAGGAGCTAAAGAACCTCGACGAACTCCGCAAGGTCGTCCGAAACTCCTTTGAGGTAGTGACTTACAAACCTAATCCGACGTCCGCCTGGGCGGCCGCCCAAGCCAAGTTTAATGGTTTAAAGAAGTCATAAAACCCCTTACTCAACACCCTCCCTTTCCACGTAACAAACATGTCCAACTACAAGTACGTCTCTCACCTCTGGAACGATGCCGAAGCCGCAAAGCTCGATCCGGTCGGCCGTCTGGTCTATCGCTCCAACAAGCTCGGAGCTGACCAGCGCATCACGAACACCGGCGGCGGCAACACCTCGTCCAAGATCGTCGAGAAGGACCCCCTGACTGGCACCGACACCCAGGTCCTCTGGGTCAAGGGCTCCGGCGGCGACCTCCGCACCAGCAATCGCGAGAATTTCTCGTCCCTCTATCAGGACAAGCTCGTCGGCCTCCAGAAGTCCTACGCAGCCCGCGCCGACAAGGGACTGAAGTCCCAGGCCGAAGACGATATGGTCGGCATGTACAACCACGCCACCTTCAACCTCAACCCCCGCGCGTCGTCGATCGACACCCCTTTGCACAGCTTCCTTCCCGGCAAGCACGTCGACCACATGCACCCGAATGCGATCATCTCGATCGCCGCTTCCAAGAACTGCGAAGCCCTCACCCAGCAGATCTTCGCCGGCAAGATGGCCTACGTGAAGTGGATGCGCCCGGGCTTCGAACTCGGCCTCGCCATGCAGGATATCTCCCGTGCGCAGCCCGCCATCAAGGCCATCATGATGGGCCAGCACGGCTTCATCTCTTGGGCCGACGACGACAAGGCCTGCTATGAACTGACCCTCGCCATGATTGAGCAGGCCGCGGCCTACATCGACGCCAAGTACCAGGCCAAGGGCGGCGACGCCAAGGTCTTCGGCGGCGCGCTCTACCAGACCCTCGACACCGAGAAGCGCCATGCGGCCTTCGCCGCCATCCTACCTTGGCTCCGCGGCCAGGTCTCCAAGGAAAAGCGCTTCATCGGCACCATCCAGGACGACGAGAAGATCCTCCGCTTCGTCAACTCAAAGGATGCTCCGCGTCTAGCCGAGCTCGGCACCTCCTGCCCGGACCATTTCCTCCGTACGAAGATCAAGCCTCTCTACGTGAATTGGAATCCGCAGACCGAAGACGCCGACGCGCTGAAGTCCAAGCTCGCCGCCGCCCTCGAGCAGTACCGCAAGGACTACGCCACCTATTATAACGCCTGCAAGCGCCCGAACTCTCCGGCGATGCGCGACCCGAACCCGACCGTCGTCCTCATCCCCGGCCTCGGTATGATCGCTTGGGGTAAGGACAAGTCCGAATCCCGCGTCACGGCGGAGTTCTATAACTGCGCCGTCGAAGTCATGCGTGGTGCCGAAGCCATCGACCAGTACATCGCTCTGCCTCAGCAGGAAGCCTTCGACATCGAGTACTGGCTGCTCGAAGAAGCGAAGCTGAAGCGCATGCCGGCCGAGAAGGAACTCGCCCGTCAGATCATCATCGTCGTCGGCGCCGGCTCCGGCATCGGCAAGGAGACCGCCCATCGCCTCGTCAAGGAAGGCGCCCACATCGTGTGCGTCGACAAGAACGTGGAGGCTGCGCAAGGCACTGCCAAAGAGATCACCGATAAGCTCGGCACGGGCATCGGCGTCGCCGGCACCGGCCTCTCCAACTGCGGCCCGGCCATCGGCCTCTCGGGCGACATCATGGATCGCTCCTCGATCCGTAAGATGCTCGACCAGGTCGCGCTCGCCTACGGCGGCTTCGACTCCATCTGCGTTACCGCCGGCATCTTCGTCTCCCCGGACACCACGGGTCATATCCCGGACGATAAGTGGGCCCTCACCTTCGCCCTCAATGTCACCGGCAGCTACCTCGTCGCCGACGAAGCCTTCAAGACCTGGAAGGAACAGGGTCTCCGCGGCAACCTCGTCCTGACCACCAGCGCCAACGCCGCTGTAGCCAAGAAGGGTTCTGTCGCCTACGACACCTCGAAGGCCGCCGCCAACCACCTCGTCCGCGAGATGGCCATGGAGCTTTCGCCCCTCATCCGCGTCAACGGCGTGGCCCCGGCCACCGTCGTGCAGGGTTCGGCGATGTTCCCGCGCGACCGAGTGATCGCGTCGCTTGCGAAGTACAACATTCCCTACACCGATGATGAGGCGACCGATTCGCTGACCACGAAGCTCTCCCGCTTCTACGCCGATCGCACCCTGACGAAGAACCCCATCACCCCCGCCGACCAGGCCGAAGCCTACTTCCTTCTCGTGACCAATCGCCTCAGCAAGACGACCGGACAGGTCATCACCGTCGACGGCGGCCTCCACGAAGCGTTCCTGCGCTGATCCTGTGCGCCTCGCTCCCTCGTTCGCCCTGTTCGTCGCCTCATTCGCGGCACTTGGCGCCGAGGTGAAGCCATTCAAGTGGTCGGGTGCCCTCAACGTGCCGGACCCCACCTCGGTCACGGTGGATGAAGCCGGCAACGTCTACGTAGCATCGACAACGCGACGTAAGGCCGCCGACCTCGATATCCGCGAACACTCCGTGTGGGTGCCAGACGACGTCGGCCTGACCTCCCCCGTAGAAAAACTTGCCTTGTACCAGCGGGACCTTGCGCCCGGAAAACTAAAGTCTCCGCGCGGCGGCCTCAAGGACCACAACAAGGACGGCTCGATTGACTGGAAGGATCTCACCTTCCACAAGGAGGCCATCTACAAGCTCAGCGACACGGATCATGACGGCGTCGCCGACAAGATGACGCTCTTCGCCGAGGGCTTCAACTCGCCGGTCTCGGGCATCGCCGCTGGGGTCCTTTATTTCGACGGCTGGATCTACGTGACCGCCATCCCTGACGTCTGGCGCCTCAAGGACACCGACGGCGATGGCGTCGCCGACGTGAAGGAACTCGTCGCAACTGGTTTCGGATGCCACATCGCCTATGCCGGTCACGACATGCACGGCCTGCGCCTCGGCCCGGACGGCCGCATTTATTGGACCTTAGGAGACAAGGGCAGCAACGTCACCAGCAAGGAAGGCCGAAAGTTCTATTTCCCTCATTGCGGAGCCGTATTGCGTTGCGAACCCGATGGGGCGAACTTCGAAGTCTACGCCCACGGCATCCGCAATACCCAGGAGATTGCCTTCGACGACTTCGGCAACGTCATCGGCGTAGATAACGATGGCGACCAGCCGAAGGAACGCGAGCGCCTGACATACCTCCTCGAGGGTTCCGATTCCGGCTGGCGCAATCAGCATCAATACCAGAAGACCGAAAGTCGCTGGATGAAGGAGAATATGTGGTTGCCGAAAGGCGCCGCCGACCAACCTCTCTTCATCACTCCGCCGATTGCCAATTATTCGGATGGTCCCGCCGGTTTCTTGCACGAGCCTGGCCACGCTCTCGATGGCGACCTTCACGGACGCTTCTTCCTCGATCAGTTCCCCAAGGGCAAGATGGACGCTTTCACCCTCGAGCCTGATCTCGACGGGTTCAAACAGACCAACCTCGCCGTCGTCAGCAGCGGCATCATGGGCATCGGCATGGCCTGGGGCACCGACGGCAGAGCCTACTTCGCCGACTGGATGGGCGGCTACCCTCTCGACGGTAAGGGGGCTATCTGGCGCTTCGACGTGGCTCCGAATGTCGACAAAACTTCTGAGCAGTTCCTCTCCAAGCCCTTCTCCGTCGCCATCCCGAAGGATGAGCTGCTCACCCTGCTCGGTCACCGTGACCAGCGCGTCCGCGTGCACGCCTCGATCCGACTGGACCGGCTTGGCGCCTGGAATGAGATGCTCGAACTCGCGAAAAAGCCCGACGCTGCACGCTTCACCCGCATCCACGCCATCTGGGGTTACGGCATGGGCGTGCGCCATGGTAAGATTCCTGACGCTACCGCTGCCCTTCCCCTCCTGGACGACGAAGACAGCGAGATCCGCGTCCAAGCGCTGAAGATATTGAGCGAAGCCAAGCCGAATGACGCCCTGATCGCCAAAGTAGCCACGCAGCTCGGCCAGAAGGACCTGCGCGTCCGAACCCAGGCAGGCCTCACCCTGGGTAAACTCGGCGGCAAAGTGGCGTTCGCCTCTTTCCTTCATGATGCCGAGACTGAACTACGCCTACCTTGGCTTCGTCACGGCCTCGTCTCCGGACTGGCAGGAACGCAGAGCTTCGATGCCCTTCTCGCCAAGGCCCAAGCAGTCAATGATGCCGAAGCGGTGTTCGCCACGCTCGCGCTTGCCCGCCAGAAATCCCCGTTGCTCGGCAAACTCCTCCAGCATGCCAACCCCGAGGTCGTCACCGAAGCCGCTCGCGCGATTCATGACGACGAAGGCATCCCTGCCGCCGCCGGCGCCCTAGCCGAATCCTTCGGAAAGGTTGACCTGCCTTTCCATGCGGCCCGCCGCGCCTTGAACGCCAATCTGCGCCAAGGCGACGAGCCTGCGCTCTCCCGACTCCTGACGTGGACGCTGAAGCAGCCTGAAGGCACCGCTCTTCGCAGCGAAGCCTTGAAGGCCATGCTGGCCTTCGACCAGCCTCCGATTCTCGATCTCGTCGACGGTACCGCCAAGAAATATATCCCCCGCGACAAGGTCACGATCGCCCGCGTCCTGCAGACCCGTCAGGCGGACCTCCTGACAATCCAGAAACCCGACGAACGCTCCGCGGTGCTCGAACTGATGGTGAAGTATGAATTGGACCTCCCCTTCCCGATCCTACTCGCGCTGGCGGAAGACCTTAAGGCGGCCCCCAGCGTCCGCCTGCAGACCTTGCGCCTACTTGGGCGCAAGACCGAAGAGCCTCAGGCCGTCATCCGCACTCTCCGCTCCGCGGCCGGCGAAGGCAACCCTTCTGAAGTACGCATCGAAGCGGTCGGCCAGCTTTTCATCCGCGATGCCGTCGTCGCCATGGATATTGCCCGACTCATCATCGATTCCAAGTCGGCTAAAATCCCTGAGAAGCAGGCCGTCGTCGCCGCGCTACGCGGACGCACCGACGGTGGCTCGATCAAGTTGCTGCAAGAGCTCGTCGATCGATTGGTCGCCCGCAAACTCGATGCCGGGCTCAAGTTAGACGTGTTCACGTTGGCCCGTGAATCAGGCTCCGACCTGATCACCGCCGCCCTCAGGAAGTACCTGGCCGTCACCCCGAAGGGCGGACTGAAGATGGCCTCGCCGGAAATTCCCTATGAACTGCTGACTGACGGGGGCGACGCCAACCGCGGCAAGGCCCTGATCAACGGCCATCTCGGAGCGAATTGCATCGCGTGTCATCGCGTCGACTCCGATGAGGGCAGTGAAGTCGGCCCCATCCTTCGTCAAATCGGCGGCCAACGCACCAAAATTGAAATCGTGGAGTCACTCGTCGAGCCGTCCGCCAAGATCGTGCAAGGTTTCGGTATCGAGACCATCATGCTCAAAGATGGCACGACGATTGTGGGTAGTGTCATCAAAGAGAGCGCCAAGACTCTTGATTTCAAACTCGCCGACGGGAAGAGCCGGAAGATTACCGTGGCGGCCATCGACAAGCGTACCCCTCCGGTCTCCGTGATGCCACCCATGCTAGGCATCCTCACCCCTGAGGAAATCCGCGACGTCGTAGCCTATCTGTCCGGATTGAAGCCGAAGGCGGCAAAGTCTACTAAAACGAAGAAATAGGCTCTGAGGGGTTGAGTCCAACGGCGGTTGGCCTGAAATAGTCCCATGCTGCTTCGCCTCCTGCTGCTTACCCCGCTGCTGGCTTTCGCCCAATCTTCCCCTGTAGCGGATTGGCAGAAGCAGTATGACGCGTGGTATTGGCCGGCTCAGATGTCCCGGCCGGAGAACGTCCGCTGGTCTGATTCGGGTCGCCTGATGGTCTACTCGTGGAAAGAGAATGGGAGTCTAACCTGGAAGCTGGTCGACTGCACCACGGGCCAGATACGTCCGGCGTTCGATCACGAGAAAGTGGCGGCAGCCTTGACCGAACTCATTAAGAACAAGGTGACAGCAAAGAAGTGGCCCTTCACCCGAGTCATTGCACTGGACGACGGACGCGTGCGTCTCGAATCCGACACCGAAGCCTGGGTCGTCGAAGCCAATCAAAGACTTACCCCATCGCAACCGGGCAAGAAGACCGACGCCGCGACGCCTGATAAATCCAGCAAAGGTCCCGGCGAATCCAAGCGCCTGTCGTCGTCGAAGGTTCGCGCCGAATCTCCGACCGGCGAACACAAGGTGGAACTCCGCGGCGGTAACGTCGTCCTGATCGACCTCAAGAAAGCCAACACCGTGACCCAGCTCACTCAAGACGGCATCGAGGGCAAGGACGGCTGGGTCGGCCCGGTCAGCTGGGCGCCCGATGGTAGGCATTTCGCCCTCTGGCGCGAACGCACGGTCCCGGTTCGTCAATACCTCGTCACGGATTCCGTGAAGCAGACCAAGAAACCGATGTCCTACGACAAGCCGGGAGACGATCGCACGGAACGCATTCCTTGGGTCTTCTCGGTCGACGGAAAATCCTCCGGCCGCCCATCGACGGACGTACTCCCACTGTCACATACCACCGACCGTCTTGATTGGTCGGCCAACTCTAAGCGCCTGCTTTCCGAATTCATCAAGCGGGGCTTCACTGGACACGGCATCATCGAATATGACATCGATCGTCGTTCTTGGCGCCGTCTGCTCTCCGAAGAAGACCCCAAGTTTGTCCACTCCTACGCGAGCCGCTATCGCTACGACCTGAACGAAAGTCGGACCCTCTGGCTTTCGGAGCGTAGCGGCTGGCTGCACCTCTACTCCGTCGACCTGAAATCAGGAAAGACCTTGGAAGCCGTCACCGCAGGCGCCTGGGTGATGAAGGAAGTCATCAAGGTCGACGATAAGGCCGGCTCCGTTACTTTCTTCGCCCTCGGACGCGTCGCTGGTGAGAATCCTTATCACCAGCATATCTGCAGGGTCGGCCCGGGCCGCAGCTTCGTCGACCTGACCCCTTCCGACGGTCATCACGAAGCGACCTTCTCTCCCGATCGCCGAACGCTAATTGACGCCTCCTCTCGAGTCGATCAGGCCACCACCTATGTACTCCGCAGCGGCCTCGACGGTCGTTCCATCGCCACCTTAGGGTCCGGCGACCTTACGCCACTCAAGAAGGTCGGCTGGACGCCTTCCATGCCCTTTGTCGCCAAGGACCGAGACGGGAAGACGGACATCTGGGGCGTCGTGACGCGCCCTCACCCCTTCGACCCCAAGAAGAAGTATCCCGTCATCGAGAACATCTACGCCGGCCCGCACAGCTCCTTTGCCCCGCATTCCTTTAACTGGTGGAACCGAAACCACCGCGAGCTATCGATGCTCGGGTTTTACGTCGTCCAGATGGACGGACGAGGTACGAGTAACCGAGGGAAAGAATTCCATCAGGTCAGCTGGCGCAACCTCAAGGATGGTGGCTTCCCTGACCGCATCGCCTGGATGAAGGCCCTCGCCAAGACTGAGCCCAATATGGATCTCGCGCGCGTCGGCATCTACGGCGGTTCCGCTGGAGGGCAGAACACGGCGCATGCCATGTTGCTGCACGGCGACTTCTACAAGGCCGGCGCCGCCGACTGCGGCTGTTATGATAATCGGATCGATAAGCTCTGGTGGAACGAACAGTGGCTGGGCTACCCCATCGGCCCTTGGTACGAAGCGAACTCCTGTGCCCATTACGCTGCTAACCTGAAGGGGCGCCTCTTCCTTTCCGTCGGCGAATCGGATACGAACGTCGACGTGAAGTGCAGCTATGACTTTCGTGACGCGTTGATCGCGGCCGGCAAGAAGGACCAGTTAGAGTTCCACATCGTACCGGGAGCCAACCATGGGGCCGGAGAGTCGAACGAGATGCGCGAGAAGCGCGCCCGCTTCTTCGAATCCGCCCTCGGTAAGCCCCTCCCCCTTTGAATATGACCACCTCTGCTCCCGGCCTGATCGAACTCAGGCTCAATAATGTCGGTCAGCTGTTCAATACCATGGACCCCTCGCCCTTCCATGAGCGTGATCTGGACCATGATGCCGAAGAATTCATCCTGAGCTGGGCACGTGAACATGAAAGGGACTCGGATCTCCGCATCCGGGTTGTGCTTCGCCAGCCGGAAGACGCCGAAGCGACCAAGCTGGTCAAAGAGTCGATTCAGCATTATTTCGAATACCGCGCCCGCATCGCCCGTCGTGACCTCGGCGATCTCTTCCGCGAAGGCCGGACCGCGTTGCTCATCGGCCTGCTCTTTTTGGCGGCCACCTTGGTCCTGCGCGACCTTATCCCTAGCGGCTCCCATTGGTCGGAATTCGTGCGCGAGGGCCTAATGATCTGCGGGTGGGTCGGCCTCTGGAAGCCCATCGACATCCACCTCTACCGCTGGTGGCCGCTGCAGTCCCACGGGAGGCTCTTATCGAGGCTTTCCCGTTGTCCGGTCGAAGTGGTCTTCGAGGCCTAAAGACGGGGCTCCCCCGCGCTTATGGCCGGGGTAAGTAACAGGGATATAACGAATTTTTTACGATGAGGCATTGACTGAGGCCCCCCCCGGCCCCAATCCAAACCTTTCGCATGCAGAATTTCGCGAGCCAGTGCCTGGACCAGACCAAGGCCCTCCTCAAACTCAACTTCAATTCCCTTTCAGCCGATGGCACTGTCGTGCCGGTCGCCGGGGAAGTTTCACGCGCCGATGAGCCCGGCCACGCCGCCCTCGCCTTCGGGGAATACTTCCGCGCCACCGGGGAACTGCACCTGGACCGCCAGAACATCGCCGAGATTGTCGCACGGACAATCACCGCCCAGGTCCGCATCAGCAAGGGATCCGACAACGGCATGGCCTTCGCCTGCCTCGGACTCCTCGCCTTCGGTCCGACCCGCGAGCGCAACCCGGTCTGGGAAATCCTCGATGAAGCCACGCGGGCCCTCATCGACGAACGCCTCGCCATCGAGAACGACCACCACGACCACGTCCAGGCGTTCGACATCGCCAAGGCCGTCTGCCGTTTCTCCTTCGGTCTGACCAAGAAAGACGAGACCGGTCCGCTGGTCGATCGTTTCATGGATCGCATCGCCGCCGCTTCCACGGGTGGATTCCAGGACGAAGCTTCCAAGGCCGCGAACCCTGACAACTTCGGCGGCGCCTTCGACCTCTATGGAGTCGTCTCGCTGATCTTCATCCGTCAGTCCCTTCAGCTGCACGCCAACATCCAGCTCCGCGATTCCAAGCTCCCCAAACTGCGCTCGCTGGCCGAGAAATATATCCGCGTCATTATGGACACCGTCCGGGAAGACGGCTTGGGCTGGTCTTACGGTCGCGGCATCGGCGCCTACGGCCAGATGCACTGCATCACCCTGCTCCTCCAGGCCCTGCGGGACCGCTGGGTGCCGGTCGACAAAGAGCAGCTCGCCCGCGACCTCGTCCGCCGCCTCTACGCCAACTTCTTCACCACGTTCTTCGACGCCGAACACGGCCTGATCATCGTCCGTGACGCCGAACGCGACACCATCCCGGGCCACACGACCCGCATGGCCAACTTCGACGCAGCCCGCTACCTCTCACAGTGGTCGCGCCTTGCCAAGACCATCGGCGGCACAATGGACGTCGTCAAACCCGCCAGCCGTCTGCCAGTCTGCCGTTTCTTCTCCTTCGACAAGTCTCCACGCAAGGAACAAGGCCTGCTCTCGTATCAGGATCCTGCCTCCGGCCTGCATATCATCTTGCCGCTGGTCTCTTCCGGCACGCATCGCTTCTCCGACTCCCTAGCCTTCCCGCACATGCCGGGCGTCTTCGACTGGCCGTCAAACCAGCAGACCAGCCCGTTCATCCCCGAGTTCACCATCGCCGGCAAGGTCTACACACCTTCCTTCTACGGCAAGAACGCCCAGGTCGCCATGGGTACCAAGGCCGGCACCTACCACTTCCGCTACGATCAGCCTGACCTGATCGACCGCGACGAAAAGCTCTCCTCGAACATTGCCTCGCTGAAGGTTGATTGGGAGTTCAGCGGCGGCCGTATCATCGGACGCTTTACATTGACCGCCAAGTCGGCCGTCATGCTTGAGGATTTTCGCCTCGTACTCCCGATTGCCGCGACGCATTCGCGCATGACCCTAGGCAGCGCACTGGTACTTGGCGCCGAATCCCATCGCTGCGAAGTCATTAAGGACGACTTCCACTCCACCTGGGCCGAGACCAAGGTCGTGAGCGACAACTCCAAGCACCGTACCTGCTGGGGCAAGGTCCACTTCTACCAGACCCTCCAGCGAGACAAGTCTATGCCCCTTCGCGCCGGCATGACCTACGCCTTCGAAATCGCCTACCAGCCCCACGTCGTGCGGGCCGGGGACGCGGTCTGAGGTCGGTTTCCCCGCCGGTCGAGCCTTCGGGGTTGTCCTAGGCCGTTTCCGTGCCCTATTCCTAGGGTACCTTTTCATGCCTAGTTCGTTCTACATCACCACGGCCATCGACTACGCCAACGGCTCGCCGCACCTCGGCCATGCCTATGAGAAAGTCCTCTCCGATGTGATCTCGCGCCACATGCGCATGAGCGGCCACAAGGTGCACTTCCTCACCGGTCTGGACGAGCACGGCCAGAAAGTCCAGCAGACCGCCCTCAAGCGCGGCGTCGAACCCCAGGTGCTCGTCGATGAGATCGCCGCGGTCTTTAAGGGCATGCTCGGTGACCTGAACATCTCGCACGACGATTATATCCGCACGACCGAACCACGTCACAAGAAAGTCGTACAGCAGTTCCTGCAGAAGCTCTTCGACCAAGGCCTGATCTACAAGGGGCAGAAGACCGACTGGTACTCCACCCGTCAGGAGCAGTTCCTGACCGACAAGGATCGCGACCCCGACGGATCCTGGCCGGAGATCTACGGCGAAGTTACCCAGACGACCGAAGAGAATTACTATTTCAAGCTTTCGCAGTTCCAGCCTTGGCTCGTCGAACACATCAAGTCCCACCCCGACTTCATCACGCCGCGCTTCCGCCAGAACCAGGTCCTCGAGTTCCTCAAGGAGCCGATGAACGACCTCTGCATCTCGCGTCCAAAGTCGCGCCTCACTTGGGGCATCGAGCTCCCGTTCGACACTTCCTTCGTCACCTACGTCTGGTTCGATGCGCTGACCAACTACTACTCCGCCGTCGCCGATAAGGGACTTTGGCCCGCCGACGTGCATGTCATCGGCAAGGACATCCTGTCGCCGCCCCACGCCGTCTACTGGCCCTGCATGCTTCAGGCCCTCGGCATCGAGCCCCCGCGCCAGCTGCTCGTCCACGGTTGGTGGACGGTCAATAACCAGAAAGCTTCCAAGAGCTCCGGCAATGCGACCAACACCCTCGGCTTCGCCGCCTCGCATGGTGCCGATGCATTCCGGTACTACCTCTGCCGTGAGATGGTCGTCGGACAGGACGCCGATTTCTCTACGACGACTTTCGAAAACCGCTATAAGGCTGACCTCGGCAATAATCTCGGAAACCTCGTCAACCGACTCCTCAACATGGTCGGTCGTAATTATGCCGGACTGATTCCCGCCGCCGCGGCCGACGAAGATCTCGAAAGGAATCTCCGCCAGCTCTGGAGCGATTCGATCAAGAAGTACAACGAAGCGTTCGCCGAATACCAGGTCAGCCACGCCCTCGAAGCCCTCTGGGTCTTCATCAGCGCCATGAACGCCTACATCGAGGCCCGTGCGCCCTGGAAACTCGCCAAGTCCGCTGATGCCGCCGACCGCGCCCGTCTGGATTCCTGTCTTGCTCACGTCGCCGAAGGCCTCCGCCTCGTCGGCACGATCCTGACCCCCGTAATGCCAGCCACCTGTGACAAGCTGCTGACGAATATCGGCCGACCGGTCGCCACGCATTTCGATGGCCAGCTCAGCTGGTCCGCCCCCTGCACGGGCTCGCAGGTCGCCGAAAAGTGCATCCTTTTCCCGCCGATCGAGGTTCCGACCGAAACTCCTTCGGCCTGATTGGACAATTCCCGCGGAGACCTTACCTTCACCTCCGTGGATTCCGTCAAGACCATCGACGAGGCTACCTTGCTCGCTGACGCTGAAAAGCGTGCCGCGGGCGAAGGCTTCGTCAGTTATACCTTCCCGGCGCCCGAACTCGATCCGCTCGCGGTCCTCGAGACTTTGGACGAACCCGCACCTCGTGGCTACTTCGAGAACCCTTCCCGCAAACGTTCGCACGCGGCTGGCTCGCCGCTTCGGCAATGGGCTGGTCGTGGGGATGAACGTTTCCTCCAGGCTGACCGCTGGCTGCGCGAGCTGGACGCCAGCCTGACCTGCGTCGGACCACGTCCTCGCATCATCGCGACCTTCCCCTTCTACCCCGGCAATGCGACCGACGGTGCAGAGGCCAAACTCTTCCTGCCAGGCTGGCAGGTAGTCAGCGAAGAAGGCCTGACGACCGTCACTCTTTGCGAACCAGCCGGACCTGGCTGCGCCGCACGTCTGGGTATCCGGGCCGAAAGCTTCCGCAAGTTCAGCTACCGCTCCAATCCGCCACCCCCCCGGGCGCCGGTCCCAACCGTGCTTTCCGAAGTCGGCGGCTCGTGGTTCCCGTCTGCGGTCGTCCGCGCGACCGAACTCATCAAAGAAGGCTCCTTCGAGAAGATTGTGCTTTCACGTGCCTTCGACTGGCGCCGGGCCGAACCCTTCAGCATCTACGCAACGTTGCACCGCCTGCGTCGCGGCAACCCGCCTTGCCACACGTTCCTCGTCGACGAGGCCGAAGGCGCCTTGGTCGGGGCCACGCCTGAGACGCTGCTTTCC
>Ga0209296_1000775_pt1 | contig 26895 bp, 28 predicted proteins | sample S_130206_EF_Meta_FD_187319 | JGI IMG/M metagenome (GOLD analysis project Ga0209296, IMG submission 187319) | Freshwater microbial communities from Lake Simoncouche, Canada to study carbon cycling - S_130206_EF_MetaG (SPAdes) (version 2) | ecosystem: Environmental > Aquatic > Freshwater > Lake ... | reverse complement strand
TAGTCCTTCCCCTAGTCCTTCCCCCAGTCCTTCTCCAAGCCCTTCTCCAAGTCCAAGCCCAAGCCCAAGCCCAAGCCCAAGTCCAAGCCCAAGCCCAAGTCCAAGTCCAAGTCCAAGTCCAAGCCCTTATCCAACAATATTAAATTATATCTTTACTCTTGCCGAAAGAACATATTAGTTTAGAGAAACTTAGGAATATTTCTCCTTGTATACACAGTAAGTCCTTTTGCCGACTTACTTTGTATATAATATTTCCTATAGGATGAAATAGCATTACCCTCAACTCGAAACTCATGATCCATTGCAACTGCAAAAGGAGTTTGTCCCATAGTTAAATTTGCTGGAATATTTGCCTTTAGCCACACGGCATGTTCTTTACACGCGTGCACTCTTCCAGGCCAACGATATTCGTATTCATCAGCCAATGCAATGGCAAGACATGCTGTCCACATATAATTCCCCCGCGTTTCTCTAACCCATTTCGTACATGGATGATTTAAATGAGCAGACTTATATCCTCTTTTTCCATTCTTTGCAAAAGGAGCTTCTTCCACCTTTAGTGGATTGCATACCCAATGAGCTGTATATAACATCTGACATGCTTCCAATAGCATTTTAATCACATGTTTATCTCCGTGATAGATAGCAGACTGTTTAGGACTTATCGATAGAACAAATATATTCATTGTTTAGGGGACATGTCTACTGATACCTCGACAGTTCATTTTTTATTCTAGCCCATGAATAAATGGACACAAAATACTGGGGTCCATCTGGATGGAGACTCCTCCATCTCATTACCTTTACCTACGAGCCATCAAATAAGTCAGTGGGTCAATTATTCCATGCTCTACCTTTTGTACTCCCCTGTAAATTCTGCAGAGCATCTCTTCATGAATATATGGAAGATGTCCCGCTTGAACCTGCTCTTAAATCAAAAGAATTACTTAGTCGCTGGTTATATAAGATACATAATCTTGTGAACGGTAAATTGAGAGGTCAGCGTCTGTTACATGATAAAGATCCATCCTTTGCATCCGTACAAAAAGTATACGAAGAACGTATTGAATCAGGATGTATACGCACCGAATTTGAAGGATGGGAATTCCTATTTAGTATTGCCGAGAATCACCCCCTATGTCTTTCAGCAAAAAAATCAAGTCCGTTAAATTGTCCTGCGAATATACCTGCTAATGCTGATGATAGTAAGAAAAATCAATGGAATATTCTAAGTCCCGGCGAACGAATGCATTACTATGAACTCTTTTGGTCATCCTTAGGAAATGCGTTACCCTTCAAGGAATGGAGAAATACATGGAATGCATGTGGCTTTATGAAAAAACACAGGGAAACCAGGGCACATTGTATAAAGGGATTATGGAGTGTTCGTAATTGTATGGAAGATAAACTTGAACTTATCAATAAGGATACTTTTCAAGGATTATGTAAAGCATTGAAAGAACATCGTAGTGGATGTGGAAAGAAAAAACGAGCAAGAACATGTAGGAAAGAAAAACATTAACGTCTTCTCGTTTTATTTGATCTTCTTATTCTATATCCACCAAATGCATTGTCTTTATTGTCTTTATTGTCTTCGTTTTCTTTTTTCAATTCCTTTCGCCTTGATTCTTTTCGCTTTTGTTCGGCTTTAACAAGTAGACGTTTTGTTTGAGATATATTCTTAGACTTGGATCTGCCTAATGTTTTCTTTAACCTTTTCGACATTGCTGCACTCTTCAATCCTTCTCTGCCATCATTACCTAATCCTACTGTTTTATCTTCTAGATGACCAACAACAGGCTTAACTTGTATAAGGGCTAAGCGTATATATGTTTCAGCCAGAAAATCTATGCATGTAGTTAATGATTCACTGGGCCCTGAAAGTCTTGTTATTTTTCTTGCTACATCTTCTAAGCATGATTGTATCTGATCCTCTTTATTACCATGGGGAAAATTACGAGATTCTCCTAAAGAACTAACTATAATATAATTAATTCCACCTTGCACTCCACCTTCTAGTCCACTTGTTATAATATCTGCGAATCCATCTGCAAAACATAATACACACCTCAATGCGTGAATTTCACACGAACCCATTCCATTTTGTGAAAAAGTAGGATAGCCATGTAGGTCATGAATTACTCTAGGAAATCTTACAGAAGAATAACAATATATCATATCTGTAATTTTCGCTTCCTTTATTGTACTGGGAGTTTTCCAGGTAGGTTGACCATGTGTCCTTCTTCTGAGAACGGATTTTGTTTCATCTGCATTATACCAAATACCTCCAGATTTAACAAAAGCATTCAAGTGCGTCGAACCATTGTATGTATATGTTGCGATTATAGCAACAGGATCTAATGAACCGTATTCTTTTGAGTCATGTTCATTGCGTGCGAACATAAAAGAGGTAAGTTTAGATAAACCACAAAAGTTTAATGTAGTAAATTCTTTACACATTGCAAAAGTTTTCTGTGAGTTTATTCTTTTAAGTGCGCACGGCCATTCTACACTAGCCTCTGCAGTTTGTACTGGATAAACTGTATTGTGAAGTGTTGGTGGGGGATCTGTTACAGGTGTGGTAGGTTTATATAAAGGTGTCGTTTGTTTAGGAGTACCATGAACAGGAGTATAAGGACCATTTAAAAGAGGGCCAAAGGCTGCAGCTGCAGCTGCAGCTGCAGCTGCAGGAGCGGCTAGAGAGAATGCCCCAAGATATTGTGTAAGTGAGGCCATTTGGTCTGAGTCATCTTCAGTTTCCTCATTTTCTTCTTGAATTCGTGATAACATTTTTGGAGCATGCGATTCTGCATTTGATGCTTTAGATATTAAGGTTGACAACGATACTTTACCCTTTAACCTTGACATTGACCCTTTCCTTGACTTTGATTTTTTAGATTTCTCTTCTTCTGCTTCTGCTTCTGCTTCTGCTTCTGCTGCTGCTTCTGTTGCTCTTGCCCTTGCTCTTGCTCTTGCCTTTTCTGCTAGTCTCTCTGATGAACGTGGCTCTCGAGCATTATTCATTGCAGATGTAGGAGCCTGTTTAGATTTTACAACCTTTGTACGAATCACATTCATGCTTCCTTCACTCTTTTTAGATTGTGAAACTCTTGACCTTGTCTTTGACTTTGACTTTGACTTTGACTTTGACTTTGACTTTGACTTTGACTTTGACTTTGACTTTGACTTTGACTTTGTTGTATTTTCATTTGCCGTTATAATCCTTCCACCCGCCGGATCAAGATCCATTCTATTAATTCTATGCTATAAAAAGTAATGGACTGGTATCTCCAGATTCTTATTGTAATCCTAGTACTCATGGCAATTAATTATATCAGTCTACTCAACGAACGCACCCTACAATCAATAACCACCGACGTTGAAGGATTCGAATCTTCGACTGCCTCGACTGCCTCGACTGCCTCGACTGCCTCGACTGCCTCGACTGCCTCGACTGCCTCCACGGAATCCAAAGTTCCAGGAACTACCGATGAAAAAAATGTAAAATGGCTGACAAATAAGGATTTATACGATACATTTTATGCTTCCGTATACGATCAATTGGTTAAACCATATGTCAGAAATCAATCTGAGGCAGCTCTTATATTACATGAATGGACAAAACACGATGAAGATAAAGGAACATTTACAATCTTAGATATTGGCTGTGGAACTGGAATAACTGCATGTTCTTTTGCAAAAATGGGTGTTAAAAAGGTCGTAGGTCTTGATTCTTCTCAAGCAATGATCAATTGGGCAAAAAACAAAAATATGAAAGCAACTACCTTAACGGATGTTCAACAGCAACAGATTGATTGGAGATTAGGAGATGCAATGGATGCATCAGTTTGTTCCGGGGGAGAATTCAATCACATTTGCATGTTGTATTTCACGATATACTATCTGAAAAACAAAGAAGCTGTATTCCGGAATGCATACTTGTGGACAAAACCTGGAGGGAAATTTGTCATACAAGTTGTAAATAAACATAAATTCGATCCTATGCTTGAATCTGCATCACCCTGGATATACTTCTCTCTGCAAAAATATGCCGATAGTCGCATAACACGAAGTGAAGTTGATTTCGATAAATTTAAATATACTGGTGACTTTGTGTTGGAAGATCCCGGGGCTGATTTCAGAGAAACGTTCAGATTTAAGGATAGTGTACGTCATCAAAAGCACGAACTTCTTATGGAGGATATGTCAGCCATTGTTGGGATGGCTAAATTAGCAGGATGGGAGTATATTGGTAATGTTGATCTAACACCTATAGCATTTCAATATTCCTATCATCTTCATTTCAAAAAGGCATAGGCATAGGCATAAACTTTTTCGCAGAGTAACTATAGAATGCAGCCATTCGATGTATTTCAACCTGGGCTGATCAGAGGATCAAATAAAATGCCCTATGATCCAAGCAAGGCGTATTTTTACGTAGAACATCCCACGGAAGGATGGCGCGTATATTTACGATCAGCATGTTTCATTCATGAAAAACCAGAAGATGATGAACCATTAAATATTAAACGGTTTATCGTTGTTAAACGACGAGGTGCTGAATTAAGTGATAAGGCATGGGAACCACCAAAGGGTCAGATGGAAGGAAAAGATGGACTTCGTCATCCTGGTAAATCTATTCACTCGCTCTTACGTGAAAATGTAAAACGAGAAGTAGCAGAAGAAGCTCGTGTGAAGCAAATGCAACACCTTACTCACACAGGTATTGCATTTCAAGCCAGAGAGAAGGATTATCCTCCAAATACCTATTTCCAATATCATATCTTTAATGCAGTTGTAACAAGGGCTGAGTGGATGAGAGCATCGGCTGAACTTCAATGGTGTAGAGAACACCCTATTGCATTTGATAGAATGAAACGCGATAAAAAAGAAAAGGATATGATTCAATGGTATTCTCCGTCAGAGCATAAAATGATGGGGAGATGGTCTGGTTCAATTGTTGCAATGTATTTGAAACATATGTTGTATTAGAACTAAAGTCTATCCGACCGCGTAATTGTATTAAGCCTTAATAGAATGGGATGGGGGTTATTTGGAAAAAATAAAGGAAATGGAACAACAGTTTCATTAATTAATCGCATTCGTGGAGGAAGGAAAGTTCTCTTACTCAAAGCATCAGAAGAAGGAACTGTGGGCGAAGTTACACGTTTATTAAATGAGGGGGCTGATGTAAATGCCGTTAATAACGATGGAGTAACTTCCCTGTGGTTAGCAAGTCAAAACGGTCATGTAGATGTAGTGCGTGAACTACTTAAGTATAGTCCTGATACGAATAAGGCTAACAAGTATAGATTAACTCCTCTACATTTAGCCGCTGGTAGAGGCTACACAGAGATAGTTGATTTACTCATTAAGGCTCGGGCGAATGTGAATGCTCGTACTATTTCAAACCAAACTCCCATATTTGAACCAATCAAAAGAGACTACACTGAGATTGTTCGTTTACTCATTGATGGTGGAGCCGATGTGAGTATTAAACTTACATCTGGCTTTACTCCTTTGCATTACGCAAGTGAAAATGGCAATGTGGATATTGCAAAAATGCTGATTAATAGTGGAGCCGATATGAATGCTCGTTCTATACCTGAAACTAAGCAAAATGTAAGTAGGTTGACAACTGGACGGACTCCTTTGCACATGGCTAGTTATAAAGGTTTCTCTTCTAAATCTGGAAATACACCTAAAGATAAAGGTAGGTTGGATGTTATACAATTATTATGTGATGAAGGAGCCGACCCAAATGTTACTGATAATGATGGTAGAACGCCATTTTATTCAGCAACAGTGGAGGCTCAAACCATTCTATCATCTTGTAAAAAACTCGAAAATCCGCAAAATCCGCGAAATTCGCAAAATCCGCCAAACGTTCCACCAGTAGGAACAGGAGATCCAAAAAAGCATGAAAACAATCCAAACAATCCAAACAATCCAAACAATCCAAACAATCCAAACAATCTAGTAGTAGGCGGTCGTAGAAACAGAAATAGAAATACTCGCAGAAATAGAAACAGAAATAGAAACAGAAGCAAAAAGACTCGTTCTCGTAAATAAGTCCCGACTGCGTAATTTTATTATTCTTTAATAGAATGAATTCGTCGAGTAGTCCATTGATTCAAAACGCCCCAAAACACGTGAACACATGGTCTGAACGGATACTTGGGAAAAAGAAAGAAAATGGAAGCAGAGTTTCATTATCTAATCGCTGGCATGGAGGAAGGAAAGAGATGTTACTCAAAGCATTAGAAGAAGGAAAACTTGCTGAAGCTGAACGTTTAATAGGCGAAAAAATTGATATTAATTATGCTGGTAAATATGGATACACTGCCCTGAGTTCGGCTAGCGAGAAAGGCCATCTGGAGATAGTCAGTTTTCTACTTGAGAAGGGTGCCAATGTGAATGCGGTTAATAAGAATGGCTATACTGCCCTGCATTTTGCTAGCAGGGGAGGCAGCCTGGAGATAGTCAGTTTGCTACTTGAGAACGATGCCAATGTGAATGCGGTTACGAAATATGGCCACACTCCCCTGATTTTGGCTAGCATGTACGGCCGCCTGGAGATAGTAGATTTGCTAATTAAGAAAGATGCCAATGTAAATGCGGTTACGAAGGATGGCGACACTGCCCTGCATATCGCTAGCAATAAAGGCCACTTTGAGATAGTGAGTTTGCTAATTAAGAAAGGTGCCGATGTGAATGCAGTTAATAATAATGGAAATACTGCCCTGCATCTTGCTATCTATAGTGACCGTCTTGAGATAGTACCCCTGCATATAGCTAGCGGGAATGGCCACCTGGAGATTGTAAAATTGTTATGCAAAAATGGAGCTGATTCAAAAATTCTTAATAATGATGGTAAGACAGCAATTGATGTTGCAAAAACTGATGCAATAAAGGAAGTTCTAGAAAAATGTTCCAATAATGGCAATAACACACAAGTCCATGCTATACATACTAACCGACCAGAGAGTACATACTCCCTGCATATGAATAGTACACACGTACATCCTGAAACAAAAACATTATTACCAGGGACAGTAGGCGGTCGCAGAAATAGAAATATAAAGACTCGCAGAAATAGAAATACTTGCAGAAATAGAAACAGAAGCAAAAAGACTCGTTCTCGTAAATCCTAACACCTCGTAAATCCTTCTCGTTTACTTAATACTTCTTTAGTTATCGAATCAGCACGTTCGTTGAATTCTCTACGAACGTGCCGAATCGCAATCCAGTCAAAGGATATTTCATCCATCATTGCTGCCTGTATTTCTGCCCACCAGGCTTTCAAATTCTTATTACTTACCTTATATTCACGCGTTTGTTGACGAATAATTAATTCAGAATCACCTTCGATTAATAAATCACGTGCACCTCGCATGGCAGCAATTTTCAGGCCAAGAAGAAGACCTTGGATTTCTGCAAGATTATTTGTAGCCTTTCCTAAAAATTTACCCATTTCGTAGACAGGTGCACGATATCCATTTGCATCTTTAGGGCTCCATAAAACAGCACCTGATGATGCAGGGCCGGGATTGGGATTTGCAGCACCATCGAATTGCATTAACCATGCAGTAGCACTTTTATCTGATGAACCGACTAAGAGACTATATTCTGCTGTACCAACTCGAATTAAGGGTAGATTTGGATACGTATATAAAAGCCGTTCTCCACCTTTGCCACGAGGTTGATCCATTGGTATAACTGCTGGAGCTTTCACTTTCACTACCGATGTCAAAAAAGAGAATGGGCTTTTTTCTGCATTTGCTTCTTCTGCTACTTCTACTTCTACTGCATTTGCTTCTGCATGTACTTTTGCATTTGTATTTGGAACAATATTAATCGTATCAGTTTCACGTTCAGGTGCACTTAATAGCCTTTCTTGCGAAGAATCTTTAGTAGAAAATACTTCCATAAAAGGATTAAATATACTGGACGTTTTCATTGAAAATCCGGAGTATGCATCTAAGCGTGGCATTATACTTATAGTATCTCTATCTTCTTAGCAATTATTGGACGCTCCATATACATGAGCAACTGTTTCTTATGCTCTTCCCTAAAATCATACGTGCAATTATGCGTCTCAGGAACACGATGTCCTCGGCAGTAAGTATTTGCACATTTACATGCATAATCAACAAGGCTGATCTTCTTGTTACACCCGTCTAATGCACAACGCGTTTTCTTCTGCTTCTGCTGCATCTCCATCTCCTTGGACGAGGAATATGAAGTACAGCAAAGTTCAATTTTTGACTTTAAGCCAAACTAATGTATGAGTATAATGACATCATTCTGGTCAAATAATGTATGTTGTCCAACCTGGCAATCTCTGCTATATTCCTGGATTACATCACACCCGCCTATATTATTAGATGCTAATCCACCTCTCTTTCCCCTAAATATTCCAGGATGTACATTTGGCCAAGCAACAGATACAGATATTCAACAACTCCCAACTTTCTGGAAAAAATGGTTTTCTTCTACATCAAGATGTTGTATCACTGAAGAAAGAATTCGCCGGTCATATGATTCGAAACAATGGGATATCTTTGTAATAAGACATTCATCGGAAGTTATTGGAACTGTTGTACGCAGGTGGGTATTTGGACTACATGTTAAAAATGCCTATATTCCCAAGGCAGGAGTTGTTGATTTTTTCTGTGTACATCCTGCCTGGAAAAGAAAGAATATTGGCCGTACATTATTATGCCTTATTCATAATCTTACACCGAGACCATTTCCTCCTCATCTTATGTTATGGGAATCGTATATGCCTACAATTCCACCTGCAGCAGCAGGAACATATTGGAAGAAAGAATGTAGTCTTGGGAATCTTCCTGCTGTTAGCCAAGAAGAGGAAGAATATGCGTGGAATAAACTAAAAGAGGGACGTAGTATATGGTCTGAATATAAGAAATCAGAAGATATACATATTTACGCATTAGGGAAAGGATATATTATTATATGTGATACATGGCATTGTAGAATTCCCCAGGGAGATAGGATAGGAATAATTCTTGCATGTACTCCAGAATATATACACGAGATTGTTCATTCACCCTTTGGACTCTTACTTTCAGATACAAAGTACGAAGGATGGGAATTTAATGGACCCTTTCAATGGGGAATGTATAATATGAATACAGGATTCATATCAACCCAAATACCTCTCTTACATTGGACGTAATAATCCTAAGGCCAATGCCTGTTCATACACTATAACCCCTTGTATGAAGAGGCTTTCCACTGACATATAATATTGAAAGAGCATATGGCGAGTCTTTTTACAGAGTTCTGATAGTTTTGCATACCCTTTTACTCCTAAAATATCGTTACGAAACATTACTGTTCCGTCTGCCTTGAAATCGAATACTTCAGAAAGAATTCCATTTGCATAGCCAACATACGTTTTCTGCACTTTTAATAATTCATCAACAATACGTTTTATTTGTGGTTGCACTTGAGGAGGAATAGTATATTCTCCTTCATATCGGTTTGGGCATGCTGTTATAAATTCTTTGACGGATGTACTTAAGAATTTTGGATCAGGTGGTGCTTGAGAATTAGGTGGTGAATAAAGAATAGATAAATCTTTCGCCGCCTGCTCTAATTCTTGTAAACCTTCTGCACTCCTTGTCCACTCATATTTTCCTTGGCGCATAACTCCTGTATCATTGTATAAATTCATCCATGATTTAAAATAGTATGTTTTTTCCAAGGCAATTCCTTTACGTGGAACATGGGAATCTTTTCCTTCGAATGTATACTTAGACGAACATATTTGCGTAGTAGGAGGTCTACCTGTATTATCAGCGGGATCGAGAGGACGCATTAAAATAAGTGCACGAGCTACAGCAAGAGCAATAGGTTTATTCTTTTTGACATCATTAATATTTTTCAAATTCTTTTTAATATTTCCAACAGATGATGGAAAAAATGCCCCTGAGATTGCTTGCGCATATCCTAGAGCAGATCGAGAAGAAGCAGTAGCAGAAGCAGAAGCAGAAGAACCCTTTTTATCTGTATCTTGAGATATTGATGATCTTATCATGCTTTTTATTTCATCTGGTAGTATATTTGTATTTGAATCCTTTAATTTATTTAGTGTACCATCCTCTTTTTCAGAATAAAACCAATCGATCGTTAACTTATTTTTAAATAAAAATAATACAGGTTCATCATTTATACTTAGGATTATCTTGGTTAAATTCTGTTCATTTTCACCGTCTGATTTTATTTGTATACTACACTCAGACTTAGTTACATTGTTAGAGTACACTTTTCCAACGAGATTTATTTCATTCTCCTTTATATATTTACTTGGAATAATGCATTCTATTCTATTAAAATTATTCGCCGATAAATTAATATTTAAATAATATTCAGACATAGTTTTTTTTAAAATTTCAATCGATGTAAATAATCCTAAGCCATACAAAATACTACTGTTAAAAGAATCTTTAATTCCCGGTTCAAATTTGCCTCCTCGTTGTTTACGAGTCGTCCTTCTCCCCCCTTGCAATACGATATTTGATCGTTTAATTGCAGAATCTGCTAAAATAGGATATAATGCTGCATAAATCTCAAAGCATTTAGAATATCCCTTTGCTTGTTCAAAACAAACTGCTACATTCTGCCCTTGACCCACTATTTTAACACCTGTATCTTGAATCGTTTTCTGTAGAGTAGGTGACACAGATGAAAAATCAAAATTAGCACATGCTTTAGGATCTGTCATTGTTAAGTACGCAAGCATGTCGGTTTGCGTTAATATTTTCGTTAATAGTGTATTTGCAAGAGTAGCTGCAGCTTCCGTATTTGTACCAGCACCCGTGGAAGAACCTGCTCCCATACTAATATTAGCATTATTTCTTTGGTAATAGTTCATCAACCAATTCTTTCGATTGTTCAAGGCGTCGGAGACATTTTACTAGCGTCCCTTCGCTTACATCACATGCTTGAGCAATTGCCGATGTTAGAATTGCAGTGTAACCAATTTTATGTAAAAGCAACGTTATAACAGCAGATGCTAAACTTGACGGCATATTTTCTTTACTCAATTCCTTTTCTTCAGCCATATCTGCGATTCTTACTGCCAATGACCGTATCCTCTCCATATCACCTCTCTGAATGGGAAGTTTACTCAATGGAAATCCAATATAATCTGATGCACGTGTTGTACGAAGTTGTGACGGAATAATGGTCGTCTGTGAAAGAAGGCCCTTTTGTTTCGCCATTGCAAGAACACATTGAAAGTCTTTGAATGCACGTGTAAACTGGGCATTCTGCAGATGAAACATATCAGCAACATCCTTCGGCTTTCTCGGAGCACCAGCCATTTTCAGGGCACTATAAATACATGAGGCGACAACAGAAGCCCTTGAAAGTCCCCTCTTATCACAATGCTCAACCAATTGCATATATAAGTCTTTTGCTGTTTCAATCACGCGAATTTCAATACCGTGATTTGATGCTGCAAGAGTCATTTGTTCAAATACATGCAGTAGACTTCTCTTTTTATAGGGAAACATTGACCAGGTATGGAAACGACGGATTCGCATCATAGCACCTCTTGCCGTACTATGCCCTCCCTTCCCAATTCCAAGGATAATAGTTCCTAGTGAAGAATCTGCAAATCGTATATCAGTTGGAGCACCAACGCGGCACGGATCACCTCCACCCCTATCATCGGAATGAAAGAAGCGATATTCTGCACCCATATCTAGACGACGTTCAATAACACATCCACACGCCATACAAGTTATTATTTCATCGCTATCTTGAAAATCCAAATCCTTACATTTCGCACAGCCTTCCACCTTTACTTTAGGTGTAAGGTCAAACTCTTTTGCAACCGATTCAACGCTTTGTTCACACGATGGTGTGATGCGTTTCAACAAAGCCGGAAACATAAGTGGACACCCTTTAGCCCTAAGATGCAATTCAACTTTTATGGGTTGCCCTGCTTGCCCTGCTTGCCCTGCTTGCCTTGCTTGCCCTGCTTGCCTTGCTTGCCCTGCTTGCCCTGCTTGCCTTGCTTGCCCTTTTAAACATATAAATATAGGATGCGATTATAGTATATGTCAGATAATCCTATTATCGTCCCTCCCGACGAATTAATTCCTGACCATACATATTATATCGAACGTAATACTAGTAAGCCGAATACAATACCAAATACCTTCAACGAACTTGATGTAGATATTCCAATCATAGGCCGTTTTGCATTTACATCAGGTAAGAATGAATTTATGTTTACATATGTATCACTTACAAGTCTATGTACATCCTATCCCCATTTTTTTCGCTCGTCTCAGTATTCCTTTTACACATCGGTTCGTTACAGGATGAAAGATGCGTATAGGATAATTCGTGCTATACGCATTCATTCTGGTGAACAACCATCCTTTCGAGAAGATTTAATTGCCTACGTATTGGAACCATCGCGCGTTAAACGTTTCTGGATTACCGATGATTACTCAATTTTTGATATGATGGTATAATAAAACTATAAGTTAGTATAAGAAAAGGTTTCTGCTTTCTGCTTTCCGCTTTCTGCTTTCCGGTTTTCGTGTATTTTCTTAATATATTATAGAGAGTAATTATGGAAGGGACTTTGCATACGATTGCCACATATAACATGAGTTTCATGAGTGATTTACAAATAGAAATCGGTCCCAAGATGGCCTTTGCTAGTGAGAGTGTATTTTTGGCTAGGCTACGCGGCGATGCTGATCGCCGCAAATATTGGATTAGCGCCATGAATTTACTCAAAGATTTTTTGCGCGATAAGGAGCCAAGCGTAGTCGGTTTACAAGAGATGAACTTGACAGATGAGGGTTCTAACACTGGCACAGATGCCATTAATCAAATGCTTGTTGGAACAGGCTACAAGCAGATTAGCAACAGTGTGCCTACCAATAATGCTGGCTTGAGTATTATATATAACCCAGAAAAGGTCGGTGAAGTAATGCATTCTCTATGCATTGATAACGTAAACCAGGGTGGGCGCCCACTGTTGATGATTGTTACTCAGTTGAATGATAAGATATACTTGTCTGTTTCTATTCACGGCGCCCAAGACCCTAAGTTGCGGTTGGACAAGGATGCCTTCAACGCCTACATGATGGAGAAGAACAAGGAGTTTTTGCAGTCAAAAGCTGAGGAGTTTTTGAATTCCAAAAAGTTTTTGAATTCCAAAAATATTCCTATTAAGGAACTGGCTGGCGTGTTTATCATGGGCGACTTCAATGACCGTTACGATGCTATTACTGAAATCAAGATTGGAGATAAGATTGCTTCTTATTCCGGTACTGCGCCTAAGAGTTGCTGTCACAACTGGGATAGCAGTTGCCCTGACGATTTGGTTGAGAATGATTTCGGAGGTGGCTACAAGACCTGTAAGGAGCCGGCTGTTGAGTTGATGAAGAGTGCTGAACTAGGCAAATTGGCTTTGCCTGGCGATCGCGGTGCCGTCAAAAATTATAAATACGCGGGCGATAAGGTCTTTGGCTTGAACCCTAAATCTCATATGGAGATGTATCGCCCGGAGATGTATCGCCCCGCCGTAAATAACGTAAATAAATGGGATGGAAATTCAAGAGAAAGCGACCACGAACTTGTATATGCATCTTTTGGGGAGGGCGCCGCAGGGGGTGCCCGTAAGACTAAAGCAAGGGGAAAGGCAAATGCAAAGGCAAAGGCAAAGGCAAGAGCAACTGCAAGAGCAAAGGCAAGACGGGGAGTTAGAAACAGCCGTAAAAGTCGCAAGTAATTAATTTTATATATGCTTCATCTATATCATCTATATCATCTATGATATCTTATTGGCTATCGCAGATGCTCGTGAAAAAGAGAAAAATTCCGTTATCAAAGAAATTGATGATGAAAAGGACCCCGACATGCGTGCAGTTGCATTGGTTACAAAGATCCTCAAATTAGGTCGTTGGGCTATCGGCAATAAGAAAAATATGAATACTTATAATGCAGAATTGTATGATTTCTTGCAGGATCAACGAGACCGCATTGGTCAGGTTGAAAAAGCCCCAGTTGCACGTGACCCATTGGGCTTTGATTTTGCTGGGGAAGCAGGGAAGCAGGGAAGCAGGGAAGCAGGGAAGCACCCGCAGAACGCTGGTTAGATGGACATGGTGAGGGACAGGACGAGGATGAGGGGGCTGGTTTAGAGTAAAAAATATATTTTTAAAATGTATAAACTTTTAATTTTTATAATTCAAAGTTCATAACCTTATAGTATATTTAAATAATATATGGGTATAGATTATAATGGAAGAATCTACAGATGGATGGTTGCCAGAATATAACTTGACTCCAGAAGAAGAAGCAGGTTGCGCTACAGCAGTTGAGGGAGATGTCAAATTGAGATGCGAAGCATCTCAAAATGCTAAAGTTCTCTTAAGAACATGGTATGAAAGCAGAAAAGATGCTGTTGCAAAAATAAAATCATTATTTGATGCGAATGGTATATATTTAAAACCTAGAACTATTCATGCCACTACATTCAGCGATTTATATAAATGGACCATGGCTCCTGTAATAAGCAAGATGGAATCATTTAAGGATGGTAATGTTCAGGTGACTTTTGGAATTGACTTACGTGACAAAACAACGAAGGGTAAGAATGGTAAAGATATTGTTGGTATGCGTGATGCTCTAAAGGCTTCACGAAAAAAGAAGGAAATCGATGTTGCTGCTGGTGTTGATATAACTACTGACGAATATGTAAAAACAGATTTGGAGACTCGTATTTGGATAGCATTAAAAGGGCTTGAAAATCGTCCTTTTGACAGGGCTACATTCATGGCACCTTTAAAAGGTGCTCGTAGTGCAATTTTGAATGATACTCAAATTGATGCTATAATTTCTGGTGGCACTTTAGTTGAAGAAGGAGGTGTAAAGCCATTGAATACCAAATATGAGCATCCCTTTGATGATAAAAGTGTATCTGTTTCATTTTATTTCAATCCTTCTGCAGTATATGCTGAAGGTGAGGAACCAGGTATTCATTTTATAGAGGCTACTGGACCCTGGCATAGAGTTTCTTGGTTAGAAACTAGTGTAATGCAATGTGTATATGAAGCAAAATTACGCTATGATTTAGAAATAAATAAAAAGACATATATGCAATGGTTGGAGGGAGCCCTACTACGTTGTGCCAAGAGTGTTGCATATACTCGTTTAATTCAATCTGCTGCGCCTGCGATAAAACCAGCCTTGTTTACTGGTCGACGCACTGGTGGCCTCTTATTTTTACTTTTACAAAATTTATTTATGGCTGATCATTTTAAGCAATTCGGCCCCACCTATTGGGACGAGTCATTTGTGAATATCAGCACTCTTAACAGATTACCTGAAGGACCAACACATTCACTGGGAACATCTTCTTGCGACTGCTGGTATATTTTGACACAGCAATTGGGCCTACCTTGTTTGAATCCTGCAGGAACACATGCTCACGAATTGTCAATGGTATCAAGCACATTGTTCCCTCAACTAGACCAAAAATCTCCTAATAATCCACAGGGACTCCCTATTACTCAGATAATAGGTCATTATTTGTATTGGAAATTAGTTCAAACTAAGACTGGTGGGCCTATGCCTATGCTTCCAGACACTTTAGGCACTCGTGCATTTATGAAGGCTGCTACTTACATCACTGTTCCTAATCCTGTTCCTAATGCTAAAGATGAACTTGTTCCTTTTTTGACAGTTATTAATAATGCTAGACAAGATTCGGGCTCCCTGCAAGATTTTGTAGACAATATGAGGGATTTTGGTTACAAGGGAGGGATGATGGCTTCTGAAATTGATACTACTGATAAATTATTAGAGGCGTCAACACTTGGATATGCTTCATTTGGCGCTGGTGGATTCTTTGGTGATAGTGAAAAGGTATGGGGACGCAAGGATATACCCAGCAATTCAATGGCCGTTAAAGCCGTAAGAGTCAGATGGGCTGGCGAAGCCATTCCTGGAATTTCTTACATCCAACAGCATCCTCAAGGTGGTGTAGTTGGATATCCCATAAAAATTGGTGATCCTCAAGATAAGTCTGCTCCTGTTTTGGGTGGTAAATTGTCTCTGGATAAGAATTTAGAACCTGCTATTTTGGGTCCTATTGTAGAATATGCAAAAACTTTATACGGCGCTCACGTGGATGGGACTGTTACTGGGTCCAAACCTTTGGCCGAATTATTTGATGAACGCTCAGATAATGGCATGCCTCTTGATAAACTCTCAGATAATGGCATGACTGGTGGCAGACGGCTTACAAGAAAGCAATATGGTAGACGTGCAACAGTTAAACGTAGTGGTACACGTGCAACAATTAAACGTAGTGGTACACGTGCAACAGTTAAACGTAAATTAATTAAAAAGCGCGCCACTCGTCGTCGTTAAACCATATTTGGTTTAAATTATTACAAAATATTTTATAAAATTATCGTCAGATACTGTTATAAAATCTGAACGATTATATAGATGCCTGATTCAATTCTACCAAAACCTGCAGTAAAAAGAAATGGTCCTGGTATTAATGGACCTGATTATAGTTTTGCAGAATCTGTTCCAATGCCATCTGCTATTGGTGTAGGCGACGGTGACACATTCGCCTCTGTTATGGGAGGAGTCAGAGGTGTTGCATATTACACTGATATGATTGGATTTGGGGGGCCTAGTACTTCTTTGGATGCTAATATGGGATTAAAACCTATCGGTGTGAATTTTTGGTTAAAGACTGGATTACAATGTAGCAATGGGGCTGATATGTGGACATATGTGGCTGGTATTCCTACAGGAAACGCAATGGGAAAAACCTTGGCAAAAGGACTTTCCGATGCAGGAATGCCAGGTCTAAAGGGATTGGCTCCTGGTATCATGGAAGATGTACAGGCGGCACTTGACCCATATCCAATCATGAGTTCTGTATTTGGAACTGGTTATCCATCATGTAAAAGAGTCGAAGAACTTGTGGGCGATCAGGATGGTAGGATTTTTAAAACTGATGAGAATGGAAAGAAAATATATTATCTTGAAAATCCTGAAACTGTTGTGCAGAGAGGAGGCCTTTCCTATCAAACTCGCTGGGCACTTGACCATGATATAAGTTATGATGAATGGTCAAAGGTTCCTAAAACATTATGCCCAGATGGGTCTAAAAAGAATGCAGACGGAAAATGCGCTGTAGAATCTTTTTGTGGTAATATGCAAACGCCAAAATGGAAACAATTAACATTAATTGCTATTGCATTATCTGGAATATTACTAATTGGATATGCTGTAAGGAAACGCAAGTAAAAGTTGATATTTACAGGCATGTCAATATATAGTCCAATGGCTAGTCGTCGTATTCTAAAAGAGTTACAGGATCTGAGAAATGATCCGCCTCACAATTGTTCAGCTGGTCCAGAAGGAGAAGATACGTATCGATGGGAAGGTGTTATTATTGGTCCAACCGAAACCCCTTATTCAGGAGGCGTATTTCGTCTGAGAATTCTATTTCCGCTCGACTATCCATTTAAATCTCCGACAATTAATTTCATAACAAAGATATATCACCCAAATATCAATAGTGCTGGTGTTATCTGCCTAGATATATTGAAAACTAAATGGTCTCCGGCTCTTACTATAAGTAAAGTTCTCCTTAGTATTTGTTCAATGTTATCTGATCCTAATCCAGACGACCCGTTAGAATCAGATATTGCTAAATTATACGAAACAAATCGAGAATTGTACAATGAAACAGCGCAGGCATGGACAGCAAGGTATGCACAAGGTTAATATGCTTACAACTATAAAAAAGTATATATTAGATGGCGAAACCAGATCTTTTTAGACTACTCGGCTGTATAGTTATGGTTACATTGACTATAGTTATTGCGGTTAAATTATCAAATCAATGCATGAACAGCCACTTGAAAACATTGCAGACGACTGCGTCTCATAGCAGTAGCAGCAGCAGTAGCAGTAGCAGCAGCCCACATGCACATCGATCTCGCAGTAGCAGTAGCAGCAGCAGTAGCAGCAGCAGTCCGTATGCACATGGATATAGCAGTAGCAGCAGTAGCAGCAGTAGCAGCCCGCATGCATAATTCTAGTTACTCGTTACTCATCGACAAATGAGTATTTTACTAGTTCAGCAGAAGCAGCAGAAGCAGCAGAAGCAGCAGAAGCAGCAGCCTTCTTTTTTGCAGCCGGTTCTAAGATTCGTCTACCCTCTCTAACATCATGAACTTCTTTCCAAAATAAGGAAATATCTGGCTTCATCTTTTCAAACCATTCTTTATCCCGTTGCACCATTGTGCGTCGCATCGCTGAACATGACCATGAATATGTTTCTATACATATCCATGGTTTTATCTCCTCACAGGTTGATGTAGTATGGTATATATACTTCATTTCTTCTGTTTCATCGTGTAGGCATAAGGTTATATATCCTTCTGCTGCATTTGCATCTGTAGTTGCATCTGTAGTTGCATCTGCATCTGCAGTTGCATTTGCAGTTGCAGTTGCATTTGCTGTATCCTCTTTAAATTTTGCTTCAACATATTCACATGTTGCAATGTCACATACCTCCATTTGTATCTGCATTTGACACCAATAATCAAATGGAATTTTCTCTTCAATTACTCTCGTCGTTGGACATTTGATTTCAACCAGGGAACCTGCTTTCGATCCAGAAATATATAATCCATCTGGGCTTGCAGCAAGACCTGGTATAGTACGATGCTGTATTCTCCCTAATTCATGTACCTGCGTACAAGCCTCTCGTTCAAGAATTAATTTCACAATTGGTTCATATCTAACTCCCCAATCCATTGGGTTTGTTTCACTACGAAGAACTGCTAGACGTTTCGAGGGAGCTTCTTTAATAGGTTCTGATTTAGATGCAATTAAATTAATACGAGAGCGAGGACCTTTCCAAAGATGTGATATTTCACTCGCCGTTAACATATTTCTTTTTTGCGTATACCAATCCGTTGTTCTTTGCGGCATCTGATCAACCGTAAGAAGCCATTCCCATGATTTAGTAGGCGTCTGTGTTACTGCTTGAAGAAAGGAAGAATCAAAGATATTTTTTCGCAAAGATATTACTGTATACCATTCATCTGGAATGGCCTCTCCAGTAGAATTCCATAAATTTTCCATATCAGTATACCATTCATCGAAATACGACGGATGCGTTGGAAGAGGATTGAGTTCTTCAGCGAATTTCAAAAATTCGCATACATGGTGAAACATTGCCGTGGACTATACTAAGGCCAAACGTAAAATTTCATATTTAATGTTGGGGTTTACGAAAGGTAACTCCTCCCTTTTTCTCAACGATCTGTGATAAGACACGCCCTTCTGCTGTAGTATGATAAACAAGCCCCTTGATTTCTTGAATTTCCTGTGTTTCCATACTGTAGACTACTGCCGATTTACTGTTCAACAATTTCTTATCAAGAGATTTATGTAACAGATTGGTAAGGTATTCAGTATCGGCAGTCGAAAGATTCAGTTTCACCTTCTCTTGAGAAATAAACACTCGAAGTCTGTTCAATCGAAGGCCCCTCTCCAGACGATGCCATGGGCGACGAAACGCCTCGCTTGCATTGGTATCAAGAAAAGATTCGAGATTAGGATTTTCGCCATATGTATCGTCCCTTTTTACTACTGTTGCAGCAGGTGCAGTTGTAGGTGCTGTTGCAACTGTTGTTTCATCCATAGTTGAGGAAGTTCGACGCGTCTTATTCCTCTGTGTCTGCATCTACTATACTTATACTCTTCCTCTTAGACCGCTTATACCAACAACTGACCATATTTCACCAATCGTATGCAACGGGTCAAGTTTTAAGGTATCCACTTCTTCCTTCCATCCCCATGAATCTGATTGACCACAAACTTCTCCAATCCAGAAAAATGGGCGCCATACATGTTCCATCTCCCCAGATAAACTATCAGCCCAAGTGTGAAAATCTTTCATATTTGTCTTCTCGCGATTAACTTTATAGAGTAACATATCTTTTCTAGAAGACTCTTGTACATCTCCCACTATACCATTATCATTAAGATATTCTTTAACAATTTGATCAGGGCTTTCATCAGCATCCGCCTTCCATAATTCCTTCCCTGAAGAAGACATAAAAATCCATAAGGTCCACATCTTACATCCAATTGAGAGTGTTTTTTCTGTGATATAATAAGGGAGAATTATCATTATACGGATTATTCAGAGATGCTTTATGCGTCTCTAATAGATGCAACCATTTCCGGTTGAGTATGAGCCAGACTTATTCAAGCCATGTATTAGCATAAGAAGTCGCAGAGAACAAAATACCCGAGAAACTGTAAACGCACGCCATGTCGAGCAATGGTTGTCGGATGCTCCTACATATCGAGGAGGCATGTCATTAGATAATCATGGATTATCTAGCAGATTAAATAGAGAATCACTTGATAGACATCCCCAATTCAAAGGAATGGCCGAACTTGAATCTACGTCAGATTTATCATATAAAGTAACTCAATGCCTCGCAACAATTCAAACAATGGAATCCCGGATTCGCGGTTTAGATGCAGGGTCCATGGATGCTGCTGTAAAGGAATTGAAAGAACAATATGCTTTATACAATGCATTAGTTGAGGCCCAGAAAGCAGGAATGAATGATTCTTTTACTCGGAATCCGTACTTTGACAAATATAGCGTTGCAGATGATTCTAGAAATGTAGCTAGAGAATTAAGAAGCGTTGTGTATGAAGACAATGACGATAGAGGAGTTGCGGAATCTAAAAAACTCTTAGGAAGAGCATTTGAAAATCGTTGGACTCCTGCCAGCCAACCTGGCTTAAATCCTGTAGAGGCATTTGAATTATTGAGGCCATCTATTACAAGGATGAATGTTACATATAATTTTTAGATACTCGCCCACCATTTTCTTGCGCTAGAAGAATGCTCTTTTGCATCCTTTACAATATCTGAATCGGTTGTATGATATGTTTTTCCGCCAAGTAAGAAAGAATGTACACGTGCATACCCCCATTGTTGTTCTGTTGCACCAGGACGATGCCCAGTTCTCCACGCAGCCATTCCGCGATTATATGATTCTGTAATATATTTGAGTGGAACGCCTGTAGCTTTTGATTTTGATTCGAGTGATAGTGCGTCGGGAAATAGTTTTTTCCAGTCACGAGTATAATGCGACTGGCGACTTTTTCGTTTCGTATCCGTTTTAAATCCGACGTATGCTTTCGGATTTTTCCAAGATAATGAGCCGTATTTTATAATTTCACGTTTGCGACGTGTCTTGTTTTTGAGACTAAGTCCTTGATAGTATTTTTTAGGATAGTATACGCTTCTCTTTCGGGTCTTATCTCGATTGCCCATTTATTAGTAGTATATAATTAATACTAGTAAAATAAGGGAAATCAGTGAAATCAGTGAATCAGTCAAATCAGTCAAATCTCATTTCAATCTCACATTCATGCTTTTGAATGTTGGTACCAGGTGTATTTATATCACGTGTAACATTTCTCTTTCTTGTACCAGCCTCCGACTTTGTTCCTACCTTAGCCTGTTTAGCAATCTCTCGCATTGTTGTATTCATTTCCCTCTCAATTTCGGTTTGATGTCCCTTGATAAAGGTTAAAATATCCTTTTCAATAGCCCATCGGAAAAAATTAAGTTTGCCGACTGTTGTTAAAAAGGGTTCATGTCCCGGGACTTGGAAAGAAATACGCTCCCTACGACAAAATGGGTCAAATAACTTTTTACTGTACGCCTTCAATTGATTCTTATAATTCATATACACAACGAATTCCTGTCCTAGAACGGTATACGATGTATTATGTGCCTTTGCATAATTTGTAACAAACCAGTCTACTAGGCGAAGGCTAATATCAGAGGTGCCCTTCAGCAATTCTACGATTTCATTGAGATCATCGCGATTTGCATAAAAACGTTGTAGGCTTGATATAATTAATTCTTGCTTGCACTGAATTTTCTTCTTACGAGTTTGTGTATCTACTGTTACCATAGGAGGAGTGACTACTTCCATTTAGAACTATGCATATCATTCTCGGAAGTCTTAGGCCTCCTTTTTACATTCACAGGATAGATGGGAGACTTACTTGCAACTCCACATACAGATGTAGCAATTAAAGTTTTTCAAGGAGGTGGCCTTAAATCGGGTGCACTTGAATCACATGCACGGGTCGGTCCTTCAGGAAAGCCTATACCTCCACATCATTATTCATTATTACCTATACCCACAAACCGCGTTGAACTAAAAGTATATAAGGGCGGAGGTACTGGTGCTGGGTCTGCTTCTGCTTCTGCTTCTGCTGCTCCTTCTACTTCTACTCAGGCTTCTGCACCTCAGGCTTCTGCACCTCAGGCTTCTGCACCTCAGGCTCTTGAGGCTTCTACTCAGGCTTCTGCTTCTACTCAGGCTTCTGCTTCTGCACCTGAGGCTGCTGAGGCTTCTACTGAGGCTTCTGCACCTGAGGCTGCTGAGGCTTCTACTGAGGCTTCTGCACCTGAGGCTGCTGAGGCTTCTACTCAGGCTTCTGCTTCTGCACCTGAGGCTGCTGAGGCTTCTACTGAGGCTTCTGCACCTGAGGCTGCTGAGGCTTCTACTGAGGCTTCTGCACCTGAGGCTGCTGAGGCTTCTACTTCTACTGAGACCGATCCTACTAATGCTAATACTCCTAGTGCTAATCCTTCTCCTACTCCTACTCCTACTCCTACTCCTAATCCTAATGCTCCTAATGCTAATACTCCTAATGCTCCTAATGCTCCTAATGCTCCTAATGCTCCTAATGCTCCTAATGCTCCTAATGCTTCTGCAAGTAAAGGTGCAACAGTTTTCTTAGATCCTTATTGGATTCGTAATCCAGAAAGCCTAACTGTAGATACTTTTTTTTCTGGTATAACAAAGAGTGAATTATTATATATACATGATATTATATTCAAAGGATATCCGTATAAATATCTAACGGATGTTTTTACACCCGAAAATAAGGAGGGTTTCTTTACTAAAGTATGGAAGCCATTAATTATTAATAATATATTAGATGATTTTACATTGCAAACATTAACAAATGTAAAAGAATCTAGGGAGTTTCTTGAAAAATTACGAAGTGACCAAATAAAATCGCTTGGTGCTAAACTTGATGCATATATACAAGGACAAAAAGGCGATGAAGAAATTGAAGAGGAGAGTGAGGGTGAGATTGAGGTTGAGGGTGAGATTAAGAAGAAAGAAGAAAAAAAAGGAAAGGGAAAAGAAAAGAAAGAAGTACAAGAAGAAGTAAAGGAACAGGAGCAGGAAGAGGAAGAGGAAGAGGAACAGGAAAAGAAGATCAGAGGTTCCTGCAAAAAGTTACTTGACTATTCTGGTGAAAGTAAAGCACTTCTATACATTAAAGAAATATACACTATAATTCATCAAATTAAAGGAGACCCAAAATTAGATAAACGTGTAGCAGAAAAGTTAAAGGAAATAAAGGAACGACTACCACAAACTGATATGAATGAAATTGATACTCTTATTGATACTATTATAAGATTTATTAACGAAAATCCCCCCGAAAATAAGGAAGTTAGACTTATTCTAATTAATCAGGGATTATTGAAAAAATTATACAAACAGTTAGCCATAGAAATATGCACAAAATATAAGTCACTTAATAAGTCACTTAATAAGTTAAGTCCTGGGAACAGTAAATCAACCACCGAAAAAGCAAAAAAAGGCGGAAGAAGGACAAGAAAAAAGTTATCTAAATCTTCTAACGCTATCCAATCCAAACATTATGAATAATCCTGTTAAAATAAATAAACCAAGTTCCGAATGCGAAAATTCACCCCTTCTATGCTCCATGTGTTCAAGGCGTGCAAAAAGCATATCAATTTGCCTCCTTAATGCTACATGTTCCTCTCTCAGATCACTTGTTTCCGTTGAATTGTCTTGCCCTTGCTCTTTCTCATTAAAAAAAGCAGTTTCAATGCCAGCACGTCTAGGATTTATAGGTTTCCAAGCATTATTTGTATTAGCGGATGCAGCTGCAGCTGCAGCTGCAGATGCCAATTCAAGGCCCGGAGCAGGTAATTTTGCAGGAAATTCTGAATTTAATATGTATCCCGTCTTATCTTGCACTGCCGGTGAAAAATCGGATAAGCTCTCGTCAGTTTCTGATTTTCCGAAATAAGAACTCACGGTATGCCCATAAGAGTCCATCGTAGGTCCCTGGCCAATAATATCAACAGTGGGATCATCCTTAGCTTTATTTTGAAATCCTTCCTTTGCAAAAGGTTTGGGTATCGATTCTTTCGGAATCTCATTTACAAAAGGCCGATCGGGATCAGAATCAACTCCTTTTAAAAATGCTAATGCAGGCCCCTTTGTTGCGGAACGTTTTTTCTTAGGAACCTTTTCTGCTGTATCCGGAAATGCATCGTCGAGTGAACAGCCGGCGGACATTACCCCCTCTATAATAGAGTACAGAATGATGCCAGTTAGCGGACAACCAACAGATTATTCCTCCTTGTTCATGGGTGTTGTTGGATCTATTCTTATTGTATGGACGTGTTACACCGATAAAGTTCCAGCAAAAGTCCGATACTATCTTTCTTCAACTGTTGGAAGATTACTCTCCGTCGCACTTTTATATACTGTATATACCTTCCTAGGATTTGTTCCTGCCCTGCTATTTACTATGGCAATTGCACTAACTTGGTCAAATCGCCCTCTGTCCAAGCCGGTAGAAGGATTTCTATCATCAATTAAGACAACATCCATTAATACAAATAAATGGTTTGTTGAGCGTGTACTAGGAGAACATCCTGTAGAAATACGTGAAGATAGAGTTGATACAGATTCTGTTCAAGATTTGTCTTCATCAAAAAACTCAAAAACATCACGTTGATATAGATGAGTTCGAGAGGGCTTGCGTTTTATATGAAAACTGCATTAGTCTTCATTCTCGTATTATGGACATGGCAAGTAGGTACTCATCTTGAGACTCCTTATCCCGAAACACTCGTTGAATTCTATGCTACACCGTTTTCAAGAATAGTTCTTCTTCTTTTTATTCTTTTGTCTGCATCTTGGAATTCGTATGTCGGAATATTTGCTGCCCTTGCTTTTATCTTTTTGGGTGCAGATATATCAGTATTTGGAACTGCTCCCTAACTGCCCCCTGACTGCTCCCTGACTGCTCCCTGACTGCTTACCCATTAATTAATTAAAGAAATACATTATAGTATGGTTCTCCCGGTACCAGTAATTGATACACTTCTACACAGTGTTAACTCAAACCCATATTTCATCGGCATAATGATGTTAGTTCTGAATTTAGGAGGACGCTTTTTATCTTTAGAAATATCAAAGGGTCAAGAACAAGTGTTAAGTGATCCAATTATTAGGCGATTCCTATTATTTGTCGTATTATTTATAGCAACTCGCAATGTCCTTGTTGCAGCCGGTCTGACAGTTATTGTTATCATTTTACTAGGATATTTACTAAATGAAAATTCCGATTTATGTATATTTAGATCAACTGCACAGAAAAGAGAAGAAAGCAAGGTTGAATCTTTATTTGGATTAAGTATGGAAGAAACAATGATATTAAAACGTTTACAGGATAAACAGGCTGAGTCAAATAATACTAAGGAAAAAGAGAAAGTCAAAGAAGTTGAGAAATCTCCTTCGGCCTTTGACTATTATATTAATTCGATACAACAAATTACGAGATGATATAGTATTAAGTTACATTTGCAGAAGTATCAGTATATTTCATGCAAATTTAACCATTACAGGTATAGATGGAAGCTGGGGAGTTAACTATATTAAGAAAAATTGCGGCAACCTATGCGGGCTATGTTATCCAAGGTCCTACTGGTCCTACTGGTGCAGGTGGAGGTGGGGGTGGAGGCGGAGGCGCACAAGGTGCGCAAGGTGCTCAAGGTCCTCAAGGTGTACCCGGTGGTGGAGGTGGGGGCGGAGGTGCACAAGGCGCACAAGGTGCAGCAGGTGCACAAGGTGCAGCAGGTACACAAGGTGCAGCAGGTACACAAGGTCCAGCAGGTACACAAGGTCCAGCAGGTACACAAGGTGCAGCAGGTGCACAAGGTCCAGCAGGTGCACAAGGTGCAGCAGGTGCACAAGGTCCACAAGGATTTACGGGTTCAACAGGTTCCACAGGTCCCACAGGTTCCACAGGTCCCACAGGTTCCACAGGTCCCACAGGTAATACAGGTTCCACAGGTTTCACAGGTTCCACAGGTTTCACAGGTTCCACAGGTTTCACAGGTTCCACAGGTTTCACAGGTTCCACAGGTTTCACAGGTTCCACAGGTTTCACAGGTCCCACCGGATTTCTTCCAATTTTAGTCGGACCAAGTGGGCCATACTATGATGTATCTTACTCATTAATTCCAAATGCCTCAAATGTTGATTTAGGTTCAGCAAGTAACCCATTTAGGTCAGCATATGTTACGCTTGGAACACTATATTTTGTATCACCTACTGCAGCTCCCGGTGTTCCTCAAAATGTAGTAGGACTTAGTGTAAATTCAAATACAAATACCCTACAACTTACCCAGGTATCTGCAACTGGGTCGACAACAAATGAAATTCAAGGTTCGACAGGTAATACTGGACCAACTGGGGCGACAGGTAATACTGGATCCACTGGGGTTACAGGTAATACTGGACCCACTGGGGCGACAGGTAATACAGGACCCACTGGGGTTACAGGTAATACTGGACCAACTGGCGAGACAGGTAATACTGGACCAACTGGGGCGACAGGTAATACTGGATCCACTGGGGTTACAGGTAATACTGGACCCACTGGGGCGACAGGTAATACAGGACC
>Ga0209296_1000774_pt1 | contig 26904 bp, 36 predicted proteins | sample S_130206_EF_Meta_FD_187319 | JGI IMG/M metagenome (GOLD analysis project Ga0209296, IMG submission 187319) | Freshwater microbial communities from Lake Simoncouche, Canada to study carbon cycling - S_130206_EF_MetaG (SPAdes) (version 2) | ecosystem: Environmental > Aquatic > Freshwater > Lake ... | reverse complement strand
TCTGTTATTTTTTTTCTCTTTGGTATTCTAATACATATTGTAATGTATTATTTATAATTTTTTGACCAATAGGTTTAAAATTCTTATAAATATCTGGCCAGTTTCCGATCTCGTTTTGTGTTTCATTTCTAACCAGCCACTTGTACATTATCTTGTTATATTCGTTGCAAGTACCCCAAACTTTCTCAAAAGACATGGTTTCTTGAATCATTATGGGTAATATTGAATTACCAACGATATATTTTGCTCGCATTTCAGGGGCAATAAACATACGAGAAAGAACTAAAGCAACATCGGGAATAGGTTTATAAGGATGCCACCCGGCACTGCATACATACTTTTCGTTATCGTCTACTACATAGTATGCTCCATCTTTATATCTACCATTCTTCAGCAGGTAAAATATATTAGCCGGATTGTCGCTCAAGTCCGGATGATAATTTGCAATTATATTTGTATCTGTGATTTTATTAAATCCCTTTTGTAAAATATTAATAACATAGGCGTTAGATAAATCATGTATGGTGTGAATCTTCATAATATATTTATTGTGTTTTTATCTTGATATTATAACCAAGTAGTTAACTAATTCTAGACCACTCTGCATATAATCGTCTACCATCTTGTTCCCAACAACATTCAACTAATTTAAATTTAAACTTAGTACTTAGACGAATATGCTCCTCAATGCTCCAGGGATAAAATTCAATTTGGTCACAGCCTGAATCAGGATGATCATTTTTTCCTGGATTACAACGCCAATAAATCCTGCATTGCAGGTTTAACAAATCAACAACTTTTTTTATTTGCCTTTCAATGTCTACTACATTACCAAAATTAATACTACCTAGACATAGTGCCACATCAAATTTTTTGTCAGTGACAAAATCATCTATGGTACATTTGTGATCCGCTTGATCAAAGGCTGGATCTATCCCGGTTAAATTTGGAATAACGCCCTTAAAGGGATTTGTACCGCACCCCACATCTATAACTGTTTCATGGATGCCTATCTTGTCAATAAGTTGTAATCCTGATTTAGTATTCTTCTTGCAAGGGTCGCTATTTGTGTGCCAAATGTTTCCAAAGTATTGATTGAGATAATTTTGATCGACTGGCATAGTATTTGTTAAATATATATTTAATGCATTATGCTACCTAATAGAATATTTTTTACAGGAGTTCCGGGAAGTCGCTGGAGTGGTATTGCTCAAATCATAGAGTCTCTAGACAATGTTAATATTAGCGACCGAACTCCCGAGCGTACATATAATCACGGACAATACAGTGGTCATTGTGGCGCCTATTTTGGACTAGGCATGGAACTAGAAGCCTATCTAGATGGGCCGTATATTGACAAGGCCTGGACTAACTTAAGTGGTACTAGAATAATCAAAAGCCATGACTGGGCTTATATGTTAGATTTAGTTAAAGAAAAATTTCCCGACGATTGGATTATGTTAGTATACAGACCTGATATGGCTAGTTATGCCTGGTGGCATGAGGCCGGAGGATTTAAAATTAAGTATCCAAACTATATAGCTTACAAAGATAGTACAACAATGTTAGGTGAGATAGCAAAGCAGAATACTGCTATTCTACAATTTGCCCACGATAATAATCTAACATGGAATTATTTTACACAAGAATGGATTGCCAAACACTTTGAACAGGATATTGACATGAAAAAAACTTATCCTGATATTTTAGTTACAATATTAAATAGGAGAAACAATGAAAGTAGTTAAATTTTTAGCAGTAGTATTATTGTCATTTTCGGCTCATGCTTGGGAGCCAACAAAGCCGATAACCGCAGTAATCGGCTTTGCCCCGGGATCTGGTAATGAATTAAGTTTTAGAGGATTTAGCAGTTTAATTGAAAAAGTTAATCCTAAAATTAATTTCATCGTAGAGAATAAACCCGGAGGGGATGGCACAATTGGAATGAACCATTTTATAAAACTACCCAATGATGGGTATCATATATACATTGCTAGTCACCAAGGTACATGGGTAACTTCTGACTATGTTAATCCTGAAATTAAAAAATATACATTAGCTGACTTTGAATATGGATTAACGTTGGCAAAAAGTCCGTTGGCTATTATTGCACACGAAAGTAGTCCAACTAATACTCCCAAAGAATTTATAGATCGTATGAAAAATTCTACCACTCCTATTAGCATTGCTGCTGGTAGCGGGGCACATAAACTTGCATATGAATATATGATGTATCATATCAAAGGAAACAAATCTTTAATTAAAACAATTCCTTATAAGGGACCTGCACAAGCAGGGCAAGATGTTGCAGGTAATCATTTAGAATTTGGTATTATTCCGGTAACTGTTGCTAATGTATTAGTTAAATCCGACAAAGTTAAAATTATTGCACTGACTAGTGAATATAAACTAGAGGGTCTTAAAGATGTGCCTTTGATGAAAGACTATGTTCCCGGCATGAATGTATATGCTGCCTGGGGAATTGTATTTCCTAAAGGAACACCCAAGGAAATTATTGATTGGTATGTTGTGCAGTTTAGAAACGCTATTAACAGTCCGTTCGGTAAACAATTTATCAAAGACAATTTAATGTTCGCAGAACCCAAAGAGCAAGATCCTAAAGGATTTGAAGCAAGTATGATGGAATTGAGAACTAAATGGATTCCTATTATCAAAGAAGTTGGGTGGAGTAATTAAAAACGCAACAGTGTAACTTTTGCAGTCAGCTTTTAGGTAATGTAAAGTACCAAATAGATGTTTTTGGAATAATTGTTACCTTTTGTTTAAGAAAATCTTCCATATATTCCACATTTAAATTTACATCAGGAAAACTCCCATCAGAATGAACATCTTCACACCAATCGTGACCTAAGAACATACCACCGGGTTTAATTTTAGGTAACCAAAAATCAATGTTGTCCTTATCATTTGGATTTGTATGTGATGCATCTAAAAATATAAAATCTATAGGGGTTGACCAATCTTGAACTATTTGCGGGCTATATCCACAAATAGGTATGATATTTTTTTGTGATTCTGTATTTTTTACAAAAGTTTCTAATGTGTTAACATTATCAGGTCCTGGTCTTTTAACTCATCACTATAGGCACTTTCATAAGTTACACTACCGTCCCATTTATCTATGCAATATAAAGTACCTTTATTAATTGCAATAGATATAGCAATACTACTACGTCCGTGCAAACACCCTACTTCTACTCCCACACATTCAGAATAGTTATATTTGTATAATAATTTCATTATTTCTAGTTGTTGTCGTCCGGAGAAATAACCAGGTACATCATTTATGTTCATTTAAATTATCCGAATTTTTATAATAGTGATTCTAGTTTACAAATTAACTCAGGGTCAATCTTACTGATCCATTCTTTTATACTATGCCGTTCTAAGTCAATATTTTGTGTATTCCTAGTAACTGCATATTTAAAATCAAAACACATAAGTTGACCGTTTTTTCCAGTCAAATTACACATGGCATTATTTAATTTATACATATTATGTTGTTTAAAAAATTTAAACATATGTTCTATTTGTTCTGTTATATTAGGAAAGACAATATTTAAATCCTCGCGAGGATATTGTAATAAATCCGGGCCCGGCCATTCTTGTAAAATATAATATCCAAATTGATCGTCTAATTTACCATGTTCATATGTTTTTACTAATAGCTCTGATTTTAATTTTGTAGACCAATATATTTCATTTTTAAAAAGTTTGTCAATTTCTTCTATGGTATTATGCACCGGAGGTCGATTTTGAATAGTATTGCCGTTAATTTTATAGTATTTTTTTACTAATTTTGCGTTTTTGTCTATCCATACTTCGGCTAAACTTCCCCTAGATCCATGAACTGAATGATATCGTTCAAACATATAAATTATCAATAATCTCTGTGTAATACGCTTCTAAAATATCTGTCACGTATGAGATTTTATCTGCATTAAAATCTGCTTTGAGTTGATTAGCTAGCCAAGACAATATCGCTGCTGTGTCTTTGTTTGATAATAATGTATAAAAATCAAAATATTCTGTTACAGGTTTATTGTTGAATTTCTTCAATGATGAGTTCCAAAATATATCAGGCAATGGATAACATATTTTACACCTAGTACTTTGATATAAATTCGCTATCTCTGTTTTTGGAATTAATGAAATACATCTAATTTTATATCCAAGAGCTTGCATTTCTTTAAAAGGAATAGTTTTATCCCAAGAATGGATTCCGTATAATATTCTATAATTTTTCATTTGATAATTAGAATTTTCGTAAAATTTTAATTTAGTATTTCCCCAATTCCACTGTTGTTGGCCAGCCAACAAGTGTGTTCCTAAAAATTCAAAAAATTGAATATAGTCATTTATATCAGTTGGTTCACACCGGTCTAAAAACCAATTAGTAATTCTTTTTGGTACAATTATGTCATATGCTATCTCTCTGGAAGATTTATGAGAATTGATAGGAATATCAGATAAAATTTTAGTATTAGTATAATCTAATTTAATATCTAACTCTGACCAAATACGCATAAGAAGTTGACCGGATCCGCCGGGCAAATAGTCGACCAATATTAATTCATTATTTGTTAAAAATGGATATTTCATTGTTTTGTTTTAGTAGTTAAAAGATCATGAAAGCACTCGCAGGTAACTTTATTACAAATAACTGCATTATTAGAAAAATTATACTTAAGATCGTCAACATGACCAATCGGGCCAGTGACTCCACATACCGATCTGTTAATAGTCTGGAAGTTAATGTCTAAGAAATCTTTTCCTACCTGACATTCCCATCCTAAAAATTTATTCCATTCATTTTTCATAAGGTGTTGAACGTTAATATTTTTTGTAATTCCTAAATTATTAGTTACTAATAATTCAGCACCTAACCGTAACTTATTTGGGATAGGGGATTTTTTTTTAATATTTGTTAGTATTCCAGGTTTATAACTAGCGTGTTTAATAATAGATAGTTCTTCCTCTGAGTATAAATCATATATATCATATTCGTTAATATTCATTCCTTTAATATCAATTATTCCACCAGTGTTGTTTATTAAATAATTAAATGCGTTAATTGCTTGAGGAATATTATCTTTAGTATGTGTAACTTCACATACTGTTTCAGTTTCAAAATTAAGAAATAAATTCATTATATCAGCAATATTATTATAATCAACCGTTTGTTCAGCATGATATGTCAATGCTAGACGAGTTAGTATATTATCAATTTTGGCCAATTCTTTCCACCAGCGCATTGTTCTAGAACCATTACTTGCTAATATATTCCAAGCACCTTTATTTTTTGAATACTGTAATAACTCTATTAAATCAGGATATAATGTAGGTTCACCTCCAGTATAAACAATATAAAAAGGAGTTCCTGCGCAGGCTTCAACAATTTTATCAACTATCAATTTATACTTTTCTAAGGAAAGCCACCGTTCATTCCCGCTATTATTTCCTTTACTACAAAAACTGCACGAGTAATTGCATACATCATGTAGTTTCCAGTTAATTACTTTAAATGGTTGGGGGACTGCTCTTTTAACGTGAATTGGATATACATTATTCATAGTTTTAATAGATGACTTATGCATAACCGATTGACTGGACCTCGTTTAAAATTTACATATTTCGTAGAGTAATCTAATCCAAATATTATGGTGTTAGACGGGGTAATATTAAATTCTTGACAAATCTCTAATTGAGAATCTTTATATTTTTGTATCATTGAGTCCGGAGACATTGTATCTAATAACGTATAATGGTGCTCGGCACAGGCTACTAGTGGATAATGCCATTGCGAATATACGGTTACTGGATACGGGTCTATGGTATACAATAATCCAACTCTATGTAACCCTGTGCCAAAAGATTTAGATAATGAAAAGCAAACACTGTGTATATTTTTATACCTAGCAAAATCAAAATCTATATCGTGACATACTCCAAAAAAAGCACAGTCAATAAATATGGGTTTATTATGAGAATCTGCAATTTTAATTTTTTCATGTGAACTCATCCCGTCAGCACTAAATGGATGACTTACTACTATTGCATCTGCTTCGTCTAAATTAAAAGTAACACGATTTTTAATAACCAACGAATGATAGCCATATTCACCTTCAAATATTCCTATCTTATTATACATTCCATACATTTGATTAAATGCATCAGTAACACCTGATACAATATAATATGATTTGGGCAATCCTTTTACTAGTTGATTGGATGAGTGAACCCATTTATTAAATTTTTCTTTAAATTTAATAAATTGAGATATATCTACTGATTCTGGCTCTATTGCAATTGCTGCATTTGTTATTTTATCAAATCTCATACTACTATACCAATTAAATGTAATCTAGGTTTATTAGAACAATTCATAAACGTATGTAAGTTAACTGTGTTAGTCCAATATACTAAGCCTGCATGCATATGTTGAATAATTCCCTGTTTAAAAACAAAATAACATTCTGGATTAGTAATCATAGGAATATGGATCCGAGGGGTAGAATCTTTGTGCATACTATAACAGGACCAGGGACTTAGCCACATAAGTCTAGTTCTAAATAAATTATACTTATTAATTACTTCTTCAAATACAGTATCTTTAAAAATTGGGTTTAGATTAGTATATATTAGTTCATCACCCTTGCTCGTTCCAACAGCACTAGCCCACGGATCTTCTAGATCCTTAAATTGTAGCCCGACTTGTTTCTTGCTGCCGTAATCTGTCCATATAAGATTTTTTTCAATCTTAAAATAGCAGTCTAATATCTCAGTAATAGGACATGTTTCAATAATCTTTATCATACAGTATTTACTTTGACAATTTCAGCATCACGTTTTAACATAGTTAACAAATTTGGAAAATATTCAGTAGTTGGATCTTTGATAATATTTGTTTCTGAATAGTGTCTACGAAAATTATTTACAGTGGATAATTTTATTTTATTTTGTATATTAGTATTTAATGCTTTCGCTATTGCATTTGATTGAATAAAACTTGTTATGTCAGAATCATCATTTTTAGTCCACTGTCCAATATGCATATTTTCTTTTGTAATTACATATCCGTATTTTTCATATGATCTTTCTAGTTCACTTGTAGGTTTATTTGGGTAAAGTTCCGGTGGGGTTATAATTAACGGGAAATAAAATATATCATGAACCGGGCAGTCTGGTTGCATAAACCAAGCATGACTCTTACATATATCTGCATAGGCTTCATGCGGGAGTCCAATAATATATCCTCCCTGAACACGTACCTGATCTCCCCATATTTTTTGTACATGATATAAAGCCTGTTTACGTTTTTCTGAATCCATACCTTTACCAATTACCTTAGCACTTTTGGGATGAAAAGTTTCAATACCAACGAATACTGTGTTTACACCAATATCTAATAACAATTGCGCTTGTTCTGGATGCGTTACTATTAGATCAATACGTATATAACATCTAAATTTTGGTTTAAACGGTAATAGCTTTACAACTTCAGCTACGCATTTTAATTTTTCAGTTGAATCATTAAAAGTGTCATCTGCTATCCAATAATCCGTAATTCCCCATTTTGTGTAATTATCTAATAGTTCTGTATAAAGCGACTTTGATTCTTTGACATATTTTGCTATATCTTTTTTTCCTATTAACGGCCATGCACAAAATAAACAGGAAAACCGACAGCCCCGCGCAATTTCTATAGTCATTAGTTCATCACTACGAATTTGATCATATTTAGTATAACTTGTAAAACTTTCTACCCATCCCCAGTTTTTACTCTCAGCAGAGCTATCATGATTAATTAAAGTATTCCAAATACGCTTTGGTTGTTGTAAAAAATCTAATATCTGCACCTCGCCATATCCTGCCATGAAATGATCCGCTGGAAAATCTGCATACCAATCTATTTTAACACCTCCTAGAAGTATTTTAGTTTTTGAATTGTATTTTTTTACAAGATCAACCCAAGGCTTTGCTTTGCCTAAGAATGCAGATTCGGTGAGTGTGTTCTGACCATTGTTCCCAAACATTGCTCTAACCCGACGCACCTCTTCAGGGTCATGCGATCCATTAGAGGGAATAGGAAGTTGATTGCCTGTTTTATTTCTATAAGGCCACCAGCTAGAGCTAAAACCCACAAATCTAGTATCGGGACCTATTGAGACCTTAAGAATTTCTTCCCAGATATGGATATTAAGTGCCGAAGAAAAATCAATTACTAATACCGAATATCCGTTTTCTCTAAGATGTGTAGCTATTCTGTGTGCGCCGTGTCCTCTGACCCATTCTGGATAGTCTGAGGTATCGTTGACAATTATTGCATTAAAGTTATTAGTAGGTACGTTTATCATATTAATATATTTTCCAACCTATTATTGTAGTGTCCGGCATTAATAATTCTTGATACATTGTGTTATTTTCAACTTCAACATCGTTTATTTTTATTAATGTTCCTATTGGAATATATCCTATGGCCAGTCTAGGGTCTTCTATTTTGTATGGCCAAGCGAGTTTACTATCATAATAAAAATTAGTAAATTTTTTCCAGTCTAATGTAAATTTAGAAAATCGCAAGGTATGATATGGTGATATTCTATATTGTGGTACAATTTGTTCAACAGGACAATTGACATCGTTATTTAAATATAATTCAAGTGGATGCCTTCCTACATGACAATAATGTAGCATTAAATCTCCAATATTTCTGTTTGGAGTAAAATATTTAAAATCTTCAATAGATATTAACTCATTCAATTCATTATAAATGTCAGGGCATATCAAAATGTAACTAAAATTTTTATTAAATTTTTTTGCAACATTTAACGTTTCTAATTCATGTATCAAATCATTGTATGTTGATAGTTGTTCTAACCTACTAGTGTCCGTTTCTGATTTTTCAAGTTCTGGAAAATGAATATGTAAACGGTTTAAATTGTTTGCTATTGTATCATCATTGCTGAACGTAATTATTTTAGTTGGTATCCACATGTTCATTTTTTCAATTAACTGTATTAGTTCATTAATTTTATCTTCTATATTATTAATAGCACGAATTGGATTTAAACTTTTTCGTAGTTGATTTACATTGCAATTGTTTATTAACTTAGCCCAAGTTTGCGCAGGTTTATGCGTGTATACTTTATACGTTAGTTTTTTAATATCCGGAGTGCATAATGTAATTTCATAAAAAGAATACATACTATTTAATTCCTATTACCATGTACCGCGTAAAGCTCCATGTGTTATAGTTGAACTCAATTTCTCCGGTGTATTCATACCCCGATAACGGAAACCGTTGTTTAAAATTATCTAGCGATGTAGAAATAGTGACTTCTTCCCCTTCATGAACTAGGTTATTACCTTGCAGTATGACACGTTTTCCGGATGGAATATTATTCCACCAGTCCATTGACGGGAAATGTTCAGTTGCAGTGTTGATGATTAAATCTGGTTCGTCTGGAATTAACAAATTACAATCCAATGTATGCGCTCTGAACACCTCTGATTGACAAATCCAATTGTCATTAATCATCTCTGCTATATCCTTGCATGACGGATCAACATCATAAGAGTGAATGCGCTTAACATTAAATTTATCCCTACTTAGCAGTAGAAATGCTGCTAGACCATACCAGCCACCATATATCCATGTTAAGTTAGATGCCCAATTAAGTTTTTCTAATTCCTGACATAACCATAGCTTACTGCGTATTTGACCATGAGTGAATGCATAGGTTTTGTTCATTTTGTACGTACCGTGATTAACTTACCAATTCATAATCTTCTTTACCACATCCGCATTCAGGACAAACATGATCGTCGGGAAGTTGTTCCCATTTACCTTCTACTGTTTCATCGTGGATATGACCACATACTACACATACATGTTCCATTTTACATCTCCTCTAATTTTTGTTGGTACGCTTGTGCGTGGCGTTTTTCAATTTTAGCTAATGCACTAAAACGTTTTTCTGCTTTAGTCAATAATTCTTTGAATTCTTCGGCATGTTCTTTGCTTTCGGCAATTTGCATATTAGCTTCATTTGCAAAAACTAATTCTCCTTCAAATTCAGCCGTTTCTTTGAAGTTTGGATACATAATCTCAAACTCATATGTCTCACCGTCAATTGCCATTTGCAAGCATTCTTTGGTAGTAGGCTTCTTAATCATTAACTCCAAGTGACCCCAAGCATGTAGAATCTCTTGGGCTGCGGTGTGTTCAAAATGTTTTGCAATTTCTTCATTGCCTTCTTCTCGGGCAATCTTTGCAAAATACCGATATTTGGTATGTGCTTGTGACTCGCCGGCAAATGCGTCGGCTAAGTTTTGCAATGTTTGTGACATAAATTCTCCTAGTGTGTCTAAAAGTATTTATCTAGTCACAAACACTCAATCTTCTTTTATATGCAATCCATTACTGCGTTTGACTCTAGAATTTTCTACATCTTGGTCAAAACGTTGTTCATGTATAGTCTTGTGTCCAAATACTTTTACACTGTGACATAACAAACATCTTGGATTACCACAATCTAATGCATGATGTTTTGCTAATCTATTTGGTTCTTTAATATACTTTTCAATTCCAGCTGATTTAGCAATTTTTAATTGTTTATTGATGGCATTATCATCTTTAAGCAAACGTTTACTATGCTTAATCTTATCTTCTTCAGTACTCATTTAATGCTTTTTTCTATAATCTTCTACCGCGGCTTTGATGGCATCTTCGGCGAGGATGGAGCAGTGAATTTTAACTGGGGGGAGGGCGAGGTGTTCGGCGATGGTTGAGTTCGTGATGGTGCTAGCTTCATCCAATGTTTTACCCTTGACCCACTCTGTGACAAGACTTGAACTAGCAATTGCCGACCCACACCCATATGTCTTAAATTTGGCATCTGTGATTAACCCCGTTTCTTTATCTACTTTAATTTGCAGTTTCATCAGGTCTCCGCACGCCGGAGCACCTACTAATCCTGTACCTACATTTTCTTCGGCTTTGGAAAAACTTCCTGCATTGCGGGGGTTTTCATAATGATCTAAAACTTGTTTACTGTAGGACATAAAAGTCTCCTGTATTTTATTTAGTCCATGAATCGTCTGCTATTACAATCCAGCCTAATTTTAACAAATCTTCACGGATTTCATCTGTAACTACACTTTCAGAAACATGGGCTTTCAATTCAAGCAGTCTTTCTCTTTCATGTTGACTTAGAGGATTAGCTGCATTGTTTAATTCAGTATCTATTTCAATATTATCAACTATACCACTACAGTACCAAGACATATAGTCACCTTCTTCACGCATGTCAGCAATGATTCCACCTGCATGTCTCCAACTAGAACTCCATTTTTTCTCTGTTAATATAGGCCATACATCGTTACGAGTGAAATCATTATTGCATATTGCTGCGTATAGATGTTGAGCATAGACTTTATCGCATTTGGCTTTCTCTATGATCCATTCAGTTGTACGCAAGTCATACTCTAAGTTATCTTTACACCACTCTGGGTCTACAGCATGTTCTTTATCCTGTTCCTCATAATCCAGATAATGATTTATCATGCCCTTAGCAGTGATGTCATTTGGATCTTTTGCCAAATTTTCACGATATCTTTTAATATTGAACTCATATCTAGTTGGACTTCTGTTCATTCTTTACCTTCTGCTTGCTATAGAAAATGTGATTGCCAATTTTTGCTACTTGTTTATAGGGCCAAGATGGATCAATGTTAATTGAATGAAAGAACAAGGTTGTTTTTGGAACAACATCTTTGTACATACCCATCATTGTTTGATACGCAACCATTTCTGCTTGCTTATATTTTGCACTTGTTTTATTTAGGTTTCCTTTTTCTTCACAAACCCAGCTAAATTGACATACAACATTTTCATTGATTACTGTCTTTTGATAAATCACTTTGCATGGTGTTTCAGCAAAACCATGATTAACACGATTCATTACTACTCTTGCTACCGCGGCTTGTCCAGGCAGTGTTTCTGAACCTGCTTCATAGAAGATATTTTTTGCCATACATGCAACCTGTTTCAAATCAATCTTCTTTAGATTAGCAGTAATCTCTGGAAAAATATATAATGATTGTGTAGGCAAAGGAATAGCCATGCTAGTTAAAAACAGCATGGATATTAAGATTATCTTATTTTTTAATAATAAAAACATAATTTCCTTTCCTGTAGTATACTACAGTTTTAATAATTAACCAAATAGTTTGGTTAATTTACCCAGCAGTCACAATTGCATGTGATTACTTGTTCAATTGCTTGTGCAACTGAAATTGATGATGGTAACAACGATGAAATAAATGATGGATTGGCTGGATTTAGTGCCGGTGGAATTAGATTAGTATAAGGTGATCCTGCTAAACTTCCCGGAACGATAGGCCCACCGGGCACCCCAAAATCAAAGAACGGACCAGTGATAGCTAATTGGCTTATGCCCAATGTACCAATTCCTATATCGGGTCCGGGAACCCCAGCCAATACTGCTGCAACACTGGAATTTGGCGGAGTAATGATAGTATTAACCACAGTGGTTACATCGGGAATATTATCGTCAATTGCTATTCCAACTTCTGCTAACCTAACTTGGTTTCTTTCTGCTCTCATTGCAGCAACAATACTTTGACCAGCAACAAGAGTTAAATTAGAGATAGCTTCTAAGTTTTGTGCAGCCAAATTTGGTGCAGTTAGTATAGCATAGTTAGGTAATAAATCTGTAAAACTATAAATCATCAATGGGTAGGGAAACAAATCACCATTCCTACCAGAAATTCTGGGTGAGGGTATTGCTGCCAACCCAGTGTCTCTTGCTAGTTGCTCACTAGCTAATTGTGTAGCAGTGGCACTATACAAATCATTTAGTTCAGATGCTTGTTCTGGGTTCGTTGTGCGTATTGTTGCTATTTCAGCATTAGCTAAATCTATCTGAGCTTGCACCGCAGCATCTAACCCCAACGAAGGACCCTGTGTTGCTGTATACAGATTACTATAAATTGTTGGTAGATTTCCAGTTGGCATGTTAGATATTGCATTCTGCAAATTAGCCCAATCATATGGTAATCCTGACATACAGCCAAAAAAGTCTGAGAACGTATATAAATTGTTAGTTCCGGTGCCCAGTGCCACTAAAGATAATGCAGCCTGTGCTTCTGCTGCATCGGTGGGTATATTAGTACCATTAGTTAATGGTAGACCTTCAGTAGTCTCTAAGCTAGCAACTACTTGTGCAAATTTTTCTATATCAATTTTTCTTATATTATTTACTTGTTGCATTGTTGCACTAAACGCGCCAGCAGCAGTAGCGATATCACTAGGTAATATACCATCTAGATATGATCCAAATCCTTCAGATAAAATTTGTAAATTAACCGGAATAATCGTATTAGCAGTAGTAGAATTATTAACAATTGTAGTTGAAGTGGTATTCGTATTGGCAGTAACATTAAATGCATCACCAGTGGTACTTGTTCCAGGATTTCCAAAAGAATAGCTACTAGTGCTTCCGTCAAGCAATGATAAGAAATTATTTACTGTTGTCATTACATTTATTTATTATTGATATCCACTACCACTACCACCACCACCGGAATCGCCGCCGGCAGAATCACCACCGCCAAAATTGCCGCCACCAGAATCACCGGATTCAGCAGCACTGCGCCAGCCAACCTCGTTTACTGTAACTACTGGTGGCGCCGGTGGGATAATTGTTCCAACTACTGCTTTTATTGCAGGGGCAGTCAATGCAGGGGCTACCGTTGTGACAGTATATATAGGATAATATGTTTTACTATTAGTTGGTCCCGGTACTGCATTATAGATAGGAACAGTTAATGTTAAATAACTTTCAGGGAACATCTTCTTAACATTCAGTAAATCAGCCAATGTTACTAATCCATTGGTGTTGCAATTTAATGCTACTAATATTGTAGCTAAATCTATACCTGCAATTACTAAAAAGGCAGAATAAACTTTTTGCTGTTGATCTTTAGATACATTCGTATTATTTGCTATTTGATTTATCTCATCACTGGTCAATCCAGTAGACAATAATGCCACAGCCAATGAGGGAGTTAATGCATTATATTTTTTAAGAGTTGCTAATAGATTAGAAGGGTAGCCAAATGTCCATATCGTAGATAAGTCTAATGCTTTACCTAGATTGATTAAATCTTTACCAAATACACCAGTTGACAAACTTATCCCAGTAACATCAGCCGTGATTAAATCATTCATGTTACTGTATGTACCATCTAAGAATGTCAATGAATTATACATTGCTGTAATTGATTGATTGGAATACTCAATAAATGATCCAGCACTAATGAATGATCCTACAAAGTCATTGTACATTCCAGAAAGTGCTAGTGTATTATTATAATTAAATTCATAATATGCTTGTAGTGGAAATAGTCTAACATATCCATAACTGGCATTTTCACCTGTATAAGCAATGTTGTAGCTTTCACTTTGAACATAATTAGGAGGGATACTATTACCCAATGCAGGAATAGTTGAACTTCCCATAGATATAAGATTGTTATAAGTGGTTAAACTTAAATCACCTGCGTTGTATCTAACCCAACCCTGACGCATAGCGTTTGTTGCATTGTTTAATACTGTGTTTGATATTATAGTACCGTAAGTGTAATTATTAGCACCAGTACTAGAACCAACAATATTAGCTGTGGGTTGATTAATCCAAAAGCCTTTGCCTTGGAGTAAACCACTCATTACGTTAACGCCTAACGGGCTTTGTTTTCCTGTATTGCTCATTATGGTACAAATATATCAGGACTACCTTGAATGATACTATGACCGCAAGTGTTTCCTGATCCTATTCTTAATACAGGATCACCCTCTGCGAATACTGTAGGGCTTCCTTGTGTAGTTGTGGGTGCAGCATGCGGTGGATGTGGTTTACCCCACGGAGCATGAGGGGTAATGCCGCTTACATGCAATCCAACGGGTATTCCATTAGCAAATACCGTAGCGGCACCGCGAATAATTGTCCCGCCTGTTTGATTTGCATCACCCATCCTACTCAATGCTGCCATCTTACCCCATTACAATTTTCTTATCTGGTAACTTAATTCCAGTTGTTGCCTCAATATACTTATCTTTGATATTATCATCAGTGTTAGCATAAAACGCAATCGCATTAGTATTTAGCGTAACATTTCCTCGTGCCTCTGCGGTAAACATGCTGGGAATCATCTGCATTCCCTGTTGACTTGGTGCAATTGATACTGGATCTGTTACTATAATATTGTCACGAGTTATCTCAATAACTTTAGTGATTACTTCTTCACCACTGTTCAACTTGATGGTATATATTTTTCCTGCTTCCATTAGATACTTTCTGTTAATTTTTTCTTGAGTTCTGTGAACCCACCCACAAGTTCTCCGTCTAGGAAGATTTGCGGGACTGTCCGAGCAGTTGGTACTGCTTCTAGTAATTCTTCTTTTGTATAACCGTCTCCGATTTTCTTTTCTTCAAACATTATCCCTTTGCTCTTTAACAAGGCTTTTGCCTGGTCGCAATAGGGGCAGTGGTACCTACTCCATAATACTGCTGTCATTCTATTTCCTTTTATAAATTTGGTAACTGATCGTAATCAAGTTGTTCACCCATTACACCTAAAACGTAATTAGTACTTTCAGTTTCTTGTAATGCTGATTGCTTCTTACTAGTATCAACGTGTTTAGTAAACCAAGGTATAGGAGTAGATTTTGGACTGTTACCTTGATACTTAATACCAATCTCTTTCAATGCCCCTACTGCTGTATAGTCTACAAAGTCTTTCAATACATTAGCATTCAATCCAATGACAGGACCTTTGTTAAACAAATAATCTGCCCAGGCTTTTTCTTCACGAATAACATCTGCATATAATGCATATACTTCACCTTCACATTGACCTTTAATATCAGCAAAACGTTGGTCATCTTTGATTACTTGATTAATAATGTAAGCAGTCCAGCCTTTATGGAGAAGTTCATCTTGGAGAATTAAACTGATAATATTGCCATTACCAATAAAGATTTTGTTCTCAACCATTGCTAAACTAGTAGCAAATGATACCATAAAGCGGAATGCTTCCAAAGCGTATGACGCATGTAAAGCCATCCATATGGCTCTTACATGCTCAATTTCTTCTACGGGTTGACCTAACGCTTTTGCACAGTTGATCCTGTGTAGGTCTTCGTAATACTTGCCGACACTACTAGCCATGTCAATAATTTCTTGTGTATCATGTATAGTATTGAATACTTCTTTTGGCACATTATAAATGTTACGAATAATGTGACTATAACTCTTACTATGAATATTAGTTTCAAAGAAGGTCCAATTGTAAACTAGTGATTCTAGTTCAGGTAAACTAATAACAGGCATAAAGATTTGACTTGGTGCTCGTCCTTGTAAACTATCTAGTGCTGTTTGTCTTAACAAGTTACTAGTGAAAATATGTTTAACTGCATCACTAGCATCTTTGAAGTCATTTGAATCTTTGGTAAGACTAACTTCTTCTGGTTGCCAAAAGAATCCACGTGCAGTTTCTTCAAACTTAGCAATCTTTGGATACTTAACTTCTTCAAAGCGTTGGATTGTGACAGGACCTGCTGGGTCTAGAAACATCTTACGATTAAGATAGTCTGTCTTTGTTGTTAAATTGTATTGTTGTTTTGACATTTATTGCCCTTTAATCTGTTCTCGTTTTTCACGATATTCTTGATATAGTTCAATTTCTTTCATGTTGACTAAATGTCCTTCAGCAGTAATATGATTTTTCAACATACCCTCACTGAGCCATTGCAATCTTTGTTTGAATTCTTCCAAATTTGCACATTTCATATACTCATATGTATTCATGAGTTCTTTTCTTAGTGCTGCTAATTTTTGTTGTTTACTCATAATTTGCACGCCTCGCAATTTTCTTCTTCATCAAAATTAATAGGTTCAAGTGGCATATCAGGTGGAATTTCATCATCTGATTTGCTACCAGCCTTATTAATAAGTGAATAATAAAAGGTCTTGATACCAAAGTAATGTGCCTGCATCAAGTTCTTTGCTATCAATGTAGTTGGAACTTTTCTGTCAGGAAAATGTTTGGGGTTATAAAAAGTATTTACAGATATAGCCTGATCTACATAAGCCGCTAATACCGCTGCTGTTTTTAAGTATCCATCACAATCTTTTTGGTCCCACATCAATTGATATTTGTGCTTTAGTTTATGATATTCTGGCACAACTTGAGTAAAACTTCCTGCTTTAGATTCTTTTACTGATATTAAACTCATGGGAAGTTCAATACCGTTTGTGCTATTGATAACTACACTACTTGATTCTACTGGAGCGATAGCCATTTGCGTAGCGTTACGGACACCGTGTTCTTTCATCTGTGTACGTAGTGTTTCCCAATCTAATTCTGGAGTAAAGTCTGCTAGTTCATTAACACCGTTGGCACGTAGTTCCCAAGGAAAGATACCTTGACCATATCTTGTTTTGTCACTACCTTCACACTTACCACGTTCTTTGGCAAGTTCTACACTAGCTTCAGTTAGGTAGAATGCTAGATGTTCTGCCCAAGTTTTAACTTCTTGTAGCGCATCTTTCTCTCCATACTTCAACCCACGCTTTGCATGCCAGTATGCTAAGTTAGTAATACCAATGCCTAATGGACGAATCTCATCATTAGATAGTTTAGATTGTATGCTTAGGAAGTCTTGATAGTCAAGAATATTATTAAGACTGCGGTGTAAGATACGACTGGCGCGGCGCATATCTTCGGGATTTCTGAATGCACCGTAATTCATACTACCTAGTGTGCATAACGCAATGCGTCCTTCTGCATCATCAAGACGTTTGAATGACTTAGTTGGTAATAGGATCTCACAGTTATGGACAAGGATATTATCTGCAAAAAAGCATTCTGTTTCTGGAACAGATATATCATACACCTCGGTTGGTTCTACATTTATTTTTTTAATTTTAATCATAATTTAATTCTTCCTTGCACAAATTCTGTATGCTCTTTACAAAATTCTTTTTCATTTATTACTCTGATATTAGTTATTCCGTTGTTATACCAACGATGCTTTGCTGAATGAACCGCGGCATTCTTTCGTTGTTCATCACTTCTATGATAGGGAGAATACTTAATGTCAAGATTCATATTTATATTTGTCTCAATGATTAAATTTTCCAATGATCCAAATTTATTACCAATCCACGCTAAAGAAATTTTCTTAAATTCAGTAAATTCTGCTTTCATATTATCTTGTAATAAATTTAATTTAAGATATCCTTCTTGGCATGATTCTGAAACACATTTCCACATTCTTTTTCTTCGGTCTTGCGTCAATTCTTTGAAGTTAGTGTTTTTGGCACCACTCATGTTTCTTGCGGATTTTCCTGGAATGCCCTTACTATGATGAACCCAATCACCGGATAATACCTTAGGATGGTCAACTGGAACAGACCCGTGCTTTTCTCTAGTAATAGCATCAACTACTGGCATCATGCCTGTTCTTGCCTTACTAATACAGTTGTTGCCTAGTAGTCTCAGATGATCCATTTCTTTAAGAAATTTTTCATCAACTTCCGATAGATTAATTTGTCGTTTATGACTACCTGTTGCTTTTACAAAAAAGAATTGCAGGGCAGAACCTGATGAGTATTCATATTTAGTTCCTTTGTAAATCTCATACAAGTAGTAATGAGCCATTAAATGTTCAGAGAAAGTCAATAAAATTAAATTCTCCTCACTATTTGGATTACCGTCTAAATGTCCCTTTGGGCCTGTTCTTGTTCTGTTCTTATATAGGAAATCAGGAACGATATGGTGTCGCTCATAGTAGGTTCCTTGATATTTCATTCTGTTTTCTTTTCTTGCGTTGTCAATTAATTTTTTATAAAGTTCTTTATACATATAATTTCCTTATATGTATTTATGCTTGGTAATCAAATTTCAACACATAACTCGTCATTTTCTACCAATTCATCTGCTCTTACATAGCCTCTATTCTTAGTGAAAACAAGATGATCTTCTGTACATCTCAACACATTACCATTTTCATCTTCAATTTCATATAATGTAGTGACTGTCTTTGTTTTGATTGCGGCAGAAACATTTTCCCAAGAAACTTTACCATTTTTAAAACTTTTGATTTTTGATGTAGTTAACCCACCTAACTGAAATCTTTCAACTGCACTAGACATAGAAAGTTGTTCAACCGTTCCATTCTCATGCTGGAAAGTAATTTGTGTATCACCGGTTACACAACAAAGGTTACTCTGGTAAATTGTATGATACTCAGGATCAAATGGTCCTTGATTCATCACATTGTCAATAAACACCAAATAGATGCGGCCTGTATCGGTGCGTTCTTTCAGTATGCCCGACTTGAATACTTCTTCGGCACTCATGGTCTTTTTACGTAGTCCTTTTTGCTTTTCATACTTGACGTATAGTTCCTCAAACAGTTCAGTATTAGAGTAGAACGCTTGATAGAGATCGGGGACTTCGTTAGGGTCGAAAAAAGTGATATTTTCTTTGTTCTTGAATCGTCTCCAGAAGAAAGCACTAAGTACAACTCCATAGTCCATGTGTCTGACACGGGTTTCTTCTGTTCCTTGATTGTTCTTAAGTACGATAAGATCATCAAACTGATGATGCCATATAGGATAAAAGACAGTGGCGGATGCATTACGAATGCCACCCTGACTGCAACTACGCAAATCACCAAACCATTTCTTTAAAAATGGTATCATTCCAGTATGCATGATTTCGCCACCTCTGATAGGACTACCCAATGGGCGTAGTCGTCCAATCTCTAGTCCAATGCCAGCACGTTTGCTAGCATACTTGGCCATCATTTCACCAGAAGCGAAAATACTATCCAGGTCATCGTCACTCCGAATAAGTACGCACGAACTGAATTGCTTAGTAGGGGTACCGAGACCAGCGAGGACAGGAGTAGCAAGGGTAAAAAGTCCGTCAGATGCTGCATTGTAGTATTCCTTTATATAGCGCATTCTAGCATTGTTCGGTTCTTCTTTATGAAAAACAGTAGCTGCTGCAATCATATAACGAACTTGTGGTGTTTCGTAGATTTCTTTTGTGCTACGATTCTTTACTAGATACTTTTCAATAAGTTGCTCAATGGCGGCATAACTATAAGTTTCATCCTTAGAATGATCTAACATATCATTCATCTTATTCCAATCTTCTTCAGTATACCATTCTAGTAATTCTTTTGTGTATAGTCCTGTAGCTACATTCTTTTTAACAATTTCGTACAACGGAGGTACCGCATAAGTGCCATATACATCCTTACGCAGCATACTCATACGTTGCTTACCGGCTACATATTGATAGTTAGTATGCCCAACATCTGAATTTGATTCAACATCAATCAAGTCAACGATTGCCCGTAATGTTATATTATCTATTTGACTTGTAGTAATGCCATCATAGAAGTGTAATTGTGACTTAATCTCAATCATACTTGGGCTTACATCTGCTATTCCGTTACATACTGTTGCTACTTGTGCTTGCCATTTCTCCAACATCAATGGCTCTTTTTTACCATTACGTTTTACTACATTAATAATCATTCTTCACCTATTATAGTTTTTTATTTATTTTGGTCATGTCTATATGACTAGTCACTTTGAAATTGTTTAGACTATTACTTATGACCGTGTTAGGGTGGTAATTACATATATATTTTGCGCTATTGACCATGACTAGAGAGTATTCTTCACTATTATCGTCTATTGCGATACAAAAGTCAATGTCGTTGATACCCACTAAGTGTAGAGTATATACCATGCCCAGTCCCCTGGCAATTTGACAGTAGTTATTTTCTACTAGTAATTCCCAAGGTCCGGGCCAGTTATCTATATCAGTTGGGTGAAGATAATGGTTTAATAGTGGTGCAAATTGCCACCATTTGTCTATTGCTAGACAAATAGTGTTAACGTCTTTATCTTCAAGTGATTTTCTTAAGTCGTACCAACTCTTAAGTCTGGCTTCATAGTTTAATTGAAAAACATTAGTCACATACTACTTATCGTTGTATTAGACTACTATTTCTTTCCACGATACAGTTTCTTCATCCCAATTATAGAGCTTATCGTCAGTTGGTCTTGGGGTTGGTGCTTCCCATTGACAAGTATCTTCATTTAATAGCCAGCTATTAAATGGCTGCGGGGCGATAAAAGCATCACGTACACTATCATACGTGAAACCTATGCCTGCATAGTTTTTTCGTAGTGGTGTTCCACCCAATGTATGTTGCCCACCATATGTGTTATAGCTTGTTTGTACCCAAGAAGCTGGGTCGCCCCATAGTCCAGAATCAAGAACGTCTTGTTCTATAACAATTACTTGGGTAACTATTCCGTTTTCTACTTTTGCAAAATGACTCATGATGTATTCCTTTTATGTATTTATATTTATTTATTTATTTTTAATTAAATTATTTTAATTAAAAAGTTATTGAACCTGAACTGGTCCACTTGTATATTATATATCCACCGGCAGTAGTGATAGTTGGACTACCTGTAGTAGTGGTTGCGGCTGCATATGTATCTGCGTAACGAATAATTACGATACCGGAACCACCTGCTCCGCTACCTAATTGACTAGTACCAGTACTATTTGGCGTAAATGCAGCCGCGCCGCCGCCACCTGTATTAGTAGTACCACTTGCAGCAGGGGAAGACGTACTACCTGCACCTGTGCCGCCGCCACCTAATCCACCTGTACCACCTGTACCAGTTGAGTAGCCACTTGCAGCGCCGCCACCTGCATAATATGTTGCTGTTCCCGATATACTAGATTGCAACCCGTCTCCGCCGTTTTGAACTGATCCTGCAAATCCAGCGCCACCGCCGCCTCCACCTAAGTAATTACCACTATACGATGATCCTGCATTTCCTTGACCAGCAGTGCCGGTACCAGGACTGCTAGCGTAAGATGCGCCGCCACCTGATCCGCCGTTGACGCCGCCGGCCCCGCCTGCCGGTGTTAGATTAAAGGTGACGCCTGCACCACCCCCAATTGATGTTATCGAACCAAAAACAGAATTACCCCCGGGTGACCAATTTCCTGATGTGTACGTATTGATGGGCATTGCGGTGCCACCTCCACCCACTGTTACTGTAATTGCGACACTAGTAGAAACAGCAAATCCACTTGCAGTACGATAGCCACCTGCACCTCCACCGCCACCTGCCCAGCCGCCGCCAGCACCGCCACCAGCAACTACTAGATATTCAACTGTAGGGGGTGCAATCAGGACTCCATCGGTTAAATCCACCCCAACTTCAATAGTCAATCCTTCTATAATCATTTTTATTTCTTCTTTAAAAAGTTATTGATCCTGAACTAGTGAATTTATATGTTCTATATCCACCTGAAACTGTAATTGTTGGGCTACCGGTAGTACTTGATGCTTCTGGATATACATCTGCATAGCGAATAATTACAACACCAGAGCCACCGGACCCAGCTGTTCCATAGTATGCTGCACCACCGCCACCACCACCAGAATTTGCCACGCCACTACCTGCATTTGCATATGGTGCTAAAACATCGCCGCCGCGACCACCTCCACCTGTACCACCGGCACCATAGTTACCAGTACCTACTGATGTACCGCCACCTCCACCCGCATAGTAATTACTGTCTACCCATTGATAACCTGCTCCGCCGGCACCGCCCTGGGCGCTACTAGCAGTTTGCCCTACAGCGCCGGCCCCACCGCCACCACCTGATGGGTAACCGGCAAGACTGCCTGCACTGGTTCCACCTGCGTATCCTTGCCCTGCTGTACCAGCACCGCCGGCGTTTGTTCCCCAACCCGATCCTCCGCCACCAGAACCTCCCGATTGACCAACACCACCGGAAAGATAACCACCGGCACCGCCACCTATTGCAGTAGTCATTCCAGTCATACTTGAATTAGTACCAGATATAGGAGCGGCACCGTATGTTTGTCCAGTACCACCTGCACCAATTGTAATAGTTATTGGTGTTCCAAAACCAGTTAGAGTATAGCTACCTAAAACTATTCCTCCGGCGCCACCTCCACCGGCAGGCTCACTGTTACCACCCGAACTTCCACCTCCACCGGCTACTATTAAATATTCAATCAAAGCCGGTGGAAGTACGAATGATACACCTGGTTCTACATTTATTCCTGGGGTTATAAGCATTTATGTTATCTTTAAAAAGTTATTGAACCTGAACTAGTCCAAGTATATATTCTATATCCACCTGCTACTGTAATTGTTGGTGAGCCGGTTGTTGCTGTTGCAGCAGCAGATGTATCTGCATATCTAATAATTACAATGCCGGAACCACCTGCTCGGTTAGGATTTCCAGTATAGCCACCACCACCACCACCACCACCGGTGTTTACTGTTCCGACAGTTGAGCCAATAACATTGAAATTTCCACCATTGCCGCCGCCCCCGGCACCACCTGTAGTAGTTGAACCAGAGCCAGTATATCCGCCGCCGCCACCTGCATATGAAGTAGCAGAACCTGATATTGATGATGATGTACCTGCACCTCCATTGCCACCTTGACTAGCAGTCGGAGCAGTTTGTCCATTGGCTGATGCACCGCCACCACCGCCACCTGAATTATTAGATGAACCATTACCCCCGGTATTCCCTTGACTAGGGGTAGTTGACGGTGTATTGCCAGCCGCACCTGTAGAAAAACTACCGCCACCTGAACCACCGGCAGATGCACCTAAACCATTATATGATCCGCCGCCACCGCCGCCAGCAGATGTAATAGTTGAAAATACGCTATTATCTCCATTAACTCCGGAAGATGTAGAAGTGATACCGCCATCAGTGATACTGCCACCAGCACCAACTGTTACTGTAATCGGAGAACCATCTGCAACTGCAAATTCACTAGCAGTTCTATAACCCCCTGCACCTCCACCACCTACCCAACCACCACCACCGCCACCCGCAACTACTAGGTATTCAACTGTGGATGTAACTGGTAGCGCCCAGGTTATTGAACCTGAACTGGTCCATTGATATACTCTATATCCGCCTGCTACTGTAATCGTTGGCGATCCAGTTGTACTTGATGCTGCTAGGTATGTATCCTCATAGCGAATGATTACGATTCCTGAACCACCGCTACCGCCGGTTCCTGCAGCAGAGACCGTCCCACCACTACCACCACCTCCTCCACCGGTATTTGCTGTACCGGATACCCCTGTTCCACCGGGGGTGCCGCCGGCCCCTCCGCCACCATTACCACCTGCACCGCCAGCGCCGCCTTGTGTTTGTGAACCTCCACCGCCACCTGCATAATATATTGCTGTTCCGGAAATACTTGATGATAACCCAACTCCACCTATACCGGGGCCTCCTGCTCCCGAACCACCGGTGCCGCCTACTGCGCCAGCGCCACCGCCCCCACCTGATGGATATGGATTCCCAGCAGAAGGATCACCGCCGTTATTTCCTTGACCAACAGTACCTAAACTATAACTACCCAAAACGTTTGATGAGCCTCCGCCGCCAGACCCGCCATTTTCAGCACCGGTGCCGTTTGCGCTTCCTCGGCCACCGCCTATTGCAGTGGTAGAGCCAAATACTGAGTTTGTACCACTAGTTCCGATTGCACTAGCAGCACCGGCGGGGCCACCTGCCCCGACCGTTACAGTAATTGCAGAACCAGACGCAACAGCAAAGCCAGTTGCAGTTAAATATCCACCCGCACCGCCGCCGCCACCTGTGCTATAGTTTGCAACGCCGCCACCGCCAGCACCACCACCAGCAACAACTAGGTATTCAACTGTAGGGGGCATTGTTACGTAGTTGAGAAACCCAACACCACCTGTAATAGTTACACCATCTTGTATAATCATTTTTATTTCTTATTTAGAATGTTATTGAACCACTAGCTGTCCAAGTATATATTCTATATCCACCTGATACTGTGATTGTTGGCGATCCTGTCGTACTTGATGCTTCTGGATATGTATCTGCATAGCGAATGATTACTATACCAGAACCGCCATTTTTACCAGTGGCATTTCCACCGCCGCCACCACCTCCACTGTTAGCAGTTCCCGCAGTTGCATTCGGCGTAGCATAGTCTGTAGCGGAATTTCCACCGCCCCCAGAACCACCTGCACTTCCATAAGCGCCGCCACCGCCGCCGCCATACGTAACAGAACTACCAGATATGCTTGATACTGTGCCAGCCCCACCGGTGCCTCCGAAAGTAGCAGATGCGTCTTGTCCAACAGCAGAACTTCCACCACCACCACCGCCACCATAATTATCTGGTTGACGCCCGTTGCCGCCTGCAAAACCTTGTCCGGAAGTTCCTGCTCCATTATTTGGAGGAGAAACTGCCCCACCACCAGTTCCTAAACCGTGTCCTCCACCGCCGCCAGAACCGCCAGTGCCGCCCGATCCTGTATTTGCAGTTTGACTTCCTCCATAACCTCCACCAATTGCTCCAGTGCTACCATTTACTAAAGTTCCAAATAACGAATTTTCACCGGCAGTAACTGTTCCATTTATTCTGCCCGTTCCACCTGCTCCTACAGTAACAGTAATTGCAGATCCAGAAGAAACAGATAATCCAGTATCAGTTAAATATCCGCCAGCACCACCGCCACCAAATGATCCCCCCCCACCACCAGCCACTACTAAGTATTCAACTGAAGGGGTTACCGATGGGAACCCAACACCACCTGTAATAGTTACGCCTTGTATAATCATTTATATTTCTTCTTTAAAAAGTTATTGAACCTGAACTGGTCCATTTGTATATATAATATCCGCCTGCATTAGTGATAGTTGGACTACCAGTTGTACTTGATGCTGCTGCGTATGTATCTAGATAACGGATAATTACGATACCGGATCCACCAGAACCACCTGTTCCACCACCACCACCACCGGTATTAACTGTGCCTGCACTACCAGTATCTCCACTGTATCCGCCCGCGCCACCACCACCAACTCCCCCATCTCCTGCATGTGTATAAAAAGGAGAACCGGGGACATAGCCTATCCACGTTCCTCCTCCACCGCCACCTGCATAAGCAACCGATGAGCCAGTAATAGATGAATATAATCCTGCCCCACCGTTCCCTTTAGTTCCATTAGGTGTATCAATGCCGGTTGATGCTACAGTACCTATTCCGTCGCCGGATCCAGCATATCCACCGGCGCCGGCTCCACCACCTCCCCCTCCAGACCCGTATGATACTGAAGAATATCTACCAGAGGTTCCGCCATTACTACCTTGTCCCACAGTTCCGGTGCCAGGAAGTGAACCATTATAAAGTGAGGCTCCTCCACCTGATCCACCGTTACCGAGGCCGGTACCACCACCAACAGAAGTGACAGTAGTAAAGATACCATCAGATAATTGAGAATTTGTTCCTGCCGAGCCGATTCCACCGGCTCCTACCGTTACTGTAATTGCAGAACTTACAGTAACACTTAATCCAGTCGCAGTTAAATAGCCGCCTGCCCCGCCACCGCCGCCGTAGCCGGTGCCACCAGCTCCACCGCCTGCAACTACTAAGTATTCAACTGTAGGAGGCGGAACTGGGGGAGCCTGTACATATACACCTGAACCAATATATAATCCTGAAGTTATAAACATATGATTTATCCTTAAAAAGTTATTGAACCTGAACTAGTAAATTTATATATTCTATAACCACCGGCTACTGTAATAGTTGGACTACCTGTTGTACTTGATGCTACTGCGTATGTATCTAAATAACGAATGATTACTACACCAGAACCACCTGCTCCGGTTCCTCCCCTTCCACCTCCGCCAGTATTTGGT
>Ga0209296_1000769_pt1 | contig 27023 bp, 26 predicted proteins | sample S_130206_EF_Meta_FD_187319 | JGI IMG/M metagenome (GOLD analysis project Ga0209296, IMG submission 187319) | Freshwater microbial communities from Lake Simoncouche, Canada to study carbon cycling - S_130206_EF_MetaG (SPAdes) (version 2) | ecosystem: Environmental > Aquatic > Freshwater > Lake ... | reverse complement strand
CTACACCCTGACCTACACCCAGCATAATTTTAATTTGATAAAAGATTAATATTATTCCTTACCATATATGCTGTATATACCTTTTTTATTTGAATAGAAAATTGTGAGGGTGTAGGTGGTGTAGGTAGTGTAGGTTATTTCACGTGTTGTAAAGTAAAAAAAAGGGGCATTCCGTTTTTTTTTATTTTTAAAAAAAAAGTAAAAAAAAAACCATATACGAAAAAACGAGAACCTTCACCCTACACGACCTACACCTTTTAGGTGGTTAAACACCTTTTTTCCCTTAACCCGCCCCCAATATTTAGGTCAAAAATTCCAATATTAATATCTGTGTTAATATTATAATGCCGAAGTTTAGCAAAGAAGATTTCACGCAGGAGAACGCAACCCGCTTAATGGTGCTTGTAATGAAGCGAATGGGACGACCATTGCTGTCGCAGTTTAGGGACTTGCCTCATTCCCAGAAGGTAAAGTTCAACCGAGTAATGAATGAATATATCCAGAGTTTAGGGGAAGATTGGGAAAAGGTAATGCTGGACGAGTTTAACCGCTTGGTAAATGAAGATATTTTGAATGAGGAGTTTGACCCCACTACAACTATCGTCAAGGATAATCGCACAGACCGCCAAGTATTACTATCACCCGAGCAAGACGAATGGATTAAAACCGAAGAGGCGGAGGGCAGACCAGTTCTCTATTAGATTTAGCAGATTTCTATTATTATATTTTCTCATTAGTAGATATAATGAACCCAAAGAGTAGGAAGAACCCACTTGACGGAGCGAAGTATAGGGAGCAATACCTATCCAACTTGCGTCTTCAAGCGTCCAACGACCAGAAGAACCAGAATGCGAACTTGATTTTCAAGAACACAGGGCAGACACCGAGCCAACCGCCCGATATGAGAACCACAACTGAACGAGCGAGTGATATTGAGGCACTCAAAGTGGATTTACGCTCCAAGTTAAGCACTATTACAAGCGGTGTGATTGCCTCCCAGATTATCGGCGAGTTAGGCACAGACCAGATACGCTTTGCCGTTGATAATTGGGGACAGATAGAACCCGATATGAGAAGACAATTTGCGACGGGAGTGCCGACCAGTGCCTTTATTGCCTATTTAAATCGCTTGATACAGAAGTTCCAATTGACGGACGGAGTTGAAACGGGCTTACAGCAATCAAGCGGAGACGCAATCATAATGAGTAATACCCAAATCCTTTATGGGTTGCCGAGAGGGCAGATTTGGGTTGTCTTGAAATCTCTATTGGAGAGAGTGGAACGCCAATTTGGAATACCAACGGCTCTTTTGGGTGAGCGAGTGGTTGAAAATCAGGCACTTATTCCAAGCCAAGAGGAGTTGAGAATTATTGCCTCGTTGCCCCCGCAAGACCAAGCGGATATAAATACGATTGGTAATGATATATTCCGCAACTTGCCGTCCAACAAGGATATTAGCGATATTATTGGCGAGATTAATATTGGAATGGCGAACAGAGACAGACGCTATACCGAAGGTGCTTTGAGTAGATTGTCTGGTTTGATTACGCTTGAACCGAGTGTATTAGAGCAAATGGCGGAAATTAGAGAAATTGTCTCCAATAGTTTAGCCCAAAACAGAGGAATAGGCGAAGCGGGACGGGCGGAGGAAGTGGAGGAGGAAGCCGTGCCGTCTTTTGCGGAGAGTGCGAGAACTGCGGGAGAAGACCGCCCCGCCCCCTCTCCTTCACCACCAACAAGTCGGGCAATATATGATAGACAGCCACGCAATATAACCCAAGACGAGTGGAGTGCTTTTGGAACAAGACAAAAAGCCAACAAGGTTTTATTCTTGAATGCGAGATTAACCAAGAACCCCGAGTTGGTTCTTACAGGACAGAGCGGTAGGCGGTATGGAGCGGGAGCGGGACGAGGAGGAACAACCAAATTGTTTGATAGTGGGAGGGACAGCAACGGAGAACTCAATGTAGCATTTGAAGATTATTTGGCTCAAACGAACGGCGGAACGACGGGCGAGGGCATTATTATCAAGGGCAAAATGAGTGGTAGAGGGTTGGCGAAGCCAAAGGTCGGCAAACCATACCGCCAGTCAATCGCCCACTTGGTAGATAAGCCAATGGAGAAGCCCAAGCCATATACCCAGTTTGGTCGCTATTTTATCAACAAGCACAGATTGGAGGGAGAAGGGATAGTCGCTTTTAGACAGCCCAGCGGAAACACAATTGGTTCGCTTCCAACGGAGAAGGTGTCCCCCCGATTAGCAAAAGTGATAAAGACGCTTGTAGGTAAGGGAGTGCCGTCCTACGAGGATATTTCTGCCCTTGATACAGACGAGAAGAATAAACTCTATAAAATCACCAAGACCTGTAATGTGGATAGTCCAGCAATTCCCAAAATGAAGAGTGAAGACAAACAAGAGGAAGACCGCTTTAATATTTTGAGAGGGGAGATTATTGCTGGAAACGACAGCCCCAAGATTGCGAAGGAGTTTAAGGTAATGCTAATGAAGTTTGTAGCGGAGGGTCGTATTCCCAAGAGACAAGCGAACGAAATCCTACACGAATTGTTGGCGTTGGGTCATTAAAAAGATTTAGCAATAATAAAAATCTCCCTGTAATGTATAAAATGTTTCACGCAAAGGTTCTCAATGCGAACCTACCCAATAGTATTCCGCAAATGCGAAGTGGCGAATTACAACCCCGTTTTATTGCGGGGGGCAACCAGACCGCCTATTATTTAGGACTACGGGGGAACAATATAACCTCCCCTATGCCCTCTTGTGGGGGGTGTTATTCCACTTATGAAAGAATTATTAAGGAACACACAAGAAAATAATCTCTGTTAATATTATATAATGGTCGCAACAATTGTTCTCAACCAAAACAACATAGTCGCCAACGGACAGAATAACACATTGGTCTATAAGTTTCCTAACTCCGTGTCTTTTCCGCACCACGAAATAGCGATACAGAATGTAAATATGTATTACTCTTGGGAAAATATCAACTCCTCGCCCCTCGCCAACAATACATTCTCTTACCAATGGACGAATGGTGCTACGACCATAACCTATTCTATTACTATTCCAGCGGGGTTGTATGAGGTTGCCGACTTGAATTTCTATCTCCAATATGAATTTATCAAGAACGGAACTTACCTTATCAATGCTTCGGGACAGAATGTTTATTACGCTGAATTCTTAATCAACGCCAATATATATGCCGTTCAAATCAACACATTCCCCGTCCCAATTGCCTTGCCCGCTGGTTGGAGTGTCCCAGTTGCCGACCCCGCAAGTGGTTCTGCTGGTTGGGTTGGTTTCCCTGCGACCACTTTTAATCCCTCGCTGATAATCCCAGCGAACTTGAATGCGATATTGGGCTTCACGACCCCAGTGCCTTTCACGACCTCGCTCAATGCGGGTGTGGGAACAAACTTGTCCTATACGAGCGACACAGCACCGCAAGTCCAACCCAACTCCTCTGTTTATTTAGCAATTTCCAATATTGCTAATAAGTATGCTATTCCCAACAGCATTATCTACTCGCTCTCTCCAAGAGTGGGTTTTGGAGAGCAAATCAACGAGTATCCTCCCCAGTTTGCTTGGAATAGGTTGTTAAGCGGAACTTACAACGAACTCCGTCTCCAAATTTTAGGTATAAATTTCCAACCGCTGACTATTCTTGACCCGAATATGACGATTGTATTGGTGATTAGAGATACGAAAGATATGGGTATGGGAGATTTAGGAGATAAATTGACTGGCGGTAAGTATTAAAAAATAATATCTTGCTTAATTATATAGCGAATGTCCTCCTTTCAAATGAGCGATTTGACCGAGCAGTATTTAGACAAACTCTACGACGACCTTGCGAAGGAGCAAATGCGACTAATGACCGAGTTGAAGAATTGTAAAGACCCAGAGCATACCAATAAGGAACAGGATATTCAAAAGCAATTGACGCAACTGAATACCCTAATGATAGGGACTTTGAGATTAAGGAACTTGAAAAAGAAGATAATGTTAAAGGCGAATGTCTAATTTATTTTATCTCTGTATATCATATAAATATGCTACACAGAAGCAATCCTAATGTTTGCGTGAGCGGTCGGCTACACCGCAAAAAGATAATGGAAGGACGAGGTATGGGGTCAGTTATTTTGAATAAGGGTGGAGCAGGGGGTGGGTCTTCCTACGAGAGTATAGACGATTATATGAATATCACGGGGAATAATCCCGCAAGGGGTAGTGGTTTAGGCGAAAAACTACACCGCCTAATTGTGAAACCCTTGACGAAGAAACCCGCCAATATCAAGTTTGATATGTAATACCCAGAAGGTTTAGTAATAATAAAGTATCATATCCCGATTTTTTTATCTTGGGATATTATATAATATGTCGGCAGATACTCTCGTGTTTGATATGTCCTCTATGAGCGAGGGAACTCCCTCCGTTTTCGTCCGTAAAGATTGGTTGAGTATTTTAGACAACCAGAACCAGAACTATCAGGGCAATCAGTCCGTTATTGATACTTCTCAATTAGCCAACTCCAATAAGTATATGAACTATCGTGAGGCATACCTCACTATGCCTTTGCTTATGACCCTAACCCAGAGTGCGAGTGCTACTCCTTTCCTCCCCGCCACTGCTGGAACTTCTGGCGACTATGTTATGGGCTTGAAGAACTGGTATGGTTCTATCGTCCATTCCTTCACTTTGGACTACAACGGAACTACTATTATTCAGCAAACTCCTTACTGCGGTCTTTGGAACTCATTTAAGTTAATGACCTCTATGTCCTACAACGACGTTGTGGTAAGCGGTGCTATGTTGGGCTTTTATCCCGACGACGCAACCGCTGTCCGTTTTGACGCAACCATTACTGCCTCCACGAATGGTATTGGAACTTGTAATAACAGAAACGCAGGTGCTTTCCCTGTTGTATCTGGTGCTTTCAACGCATTTGACGGCTACAATGTTGGTCTCCTCCGCCGTCAGCAAGGTTGGAATTTTGACCCCGAAGGTGTAGCGGGAACTGGAACGACCTACGCTGGTGCTTCCGCCTCTGGAACACTAACTACCATTTCCAACTTGAACTTGCTTTGGAAGTCCTATATCTTTAACAAGGTGAATGGTGTTGCCTCTACTACTGGTGCTTCCGTTCAGGTTTGTATCACCGCCCAAGTGTGGTTGAAGCATTTACACGCCTTCTTTGAGCGTGTGCCTCTATTGAAGGGTGTGTTTATGCGTATTACGCTCAACTTGAACCAGTCCTCCGTCTCATTCACTCAAAGTGCGGGAGACGTATTCAGCTCTGTTTCCGTCAGCAGTCCTCTTGGTGGTGTGTCCCCCATTATGATTGCCTCTGCTGGTGCTTCAAGCACTTTCCAAGGAGCACAGGGTTCGGCTTCTTTCACGGCTGGAACTTACATTGCCTCTCTTGCGGTTGGTAATCGTTGTTTGAATACCTCGCAAACTTCTCTTGGAAGCACATTGGTCGCCAGCTCTCCTCTTGGTGGTTCTATCTTGCTGAATGTCCCAGCATATACTTTCAATCCTGTCTTTGAAACTTCTTACCTCTCTGCTCCTGTTAAAAAGATTGTCTATACCGATATTTACCAATACCAGATTGTAAATCAAATTACGGCGGGACAGACCTTCAATAACCTTATTACCAACGGCATTGCGAATATCAAGTCCGTCTTGGTTCTCCCCTTCTTCCAAGCGGGAGACGGAGCAACCCTAACGGGTAATTGCGGTCTATCTCCTATTCAGTCCCCCTTTGATACTGCTGGTGGTGGAACTACCTCTCCTCTTTGCCTCTTGACCCAGTTCAATATCCAAGTCAGCGGACAGAACGCAATCTATAACACTGAACGCTACTCATACGAGCAGTATATCAACCAACTTTACGGACAGAATGCCGTTAATGGTGGTATGACTGACGGCTTGGTTTCTGGTTTGATAGACCAAAAGCAGTTTGAAATGGGCTACAACTACTACTATGTGAATGTAGGTAGAATGCTCCCCGTTGAGGAGGCAGTCCCGAAATCAGTGAATGTTCTTGGAACGAATATGTCCTCAAAGGCAATTGACCTCTTTATCTTCATTGAGTATGGTGTTGAAGTGTCCGTTGATATTTTGACTGGTGCGAGAGTTTAATAACCTCTGCGTTAATAATTAGATAATGTCTTATAAAAATATACATTATCTAACATTTAGGGATTGCCGTCCAAATATTTTTTTCTACTGCTATACTATAATGTCGTATAGAGCAATAGAAATCTCACGCCCAACTCCCCGAGTTTTAGGGAAACTCCGTAAGGGAGGTAAGGTAAGAATATGTAGCGGAACTGGGTTGTCCCTTGTAGTAAGGGCGGACAGATATAATCCTATAACAAAATCTTTTGGAAAGGGCAAGGCATTCACAATGGCTTTGACCCCCGAAGAAATCAACGCCAATATGAATGTCCCAGAGGGGGTTGAAATGACTGGAAAGGGTCTTTGGGACGATATAAAGTCGGGCTTCAAGGTGGGTGCGAAACTGCTTATTCCCACTATCAAGGGTTTAGCCAAGCAAGGTGTGAGCGAGTTGGCGAAAAACGCACCGCAGTTAGGAGCGACTATCGGTTCGTCTGCTTTGAGTGGTCTTGCCCTAATGGCGGGTCAGCCCGAACTTGTGCCGTTCGCAATGAAGGCGGGTGCTTCGCTTGGCGAGAAGGCGGGTAAGGCGTTGGGTGGCTATGCCGAGAGTAAGGCGACAAGGGCTATTGACCGCTTTGACCCGTATAACGAACAGCGTGGTAATGCTCCTCCTTCCCGCACACCCGATACAAATGTGCTTTCAGCCAACTCTGTTTTGACTGCTATGAATAGCCCTGTTGGAACGGCGAATATCGGTTCTTATTTGGCTTCATTGAAGTTGGGCGAGTTGGAGGGTGAAATAGCGAGACGCAGAGGCGGATACAGCACACCATACGACGACAGCGGGGGCAGACGGGTTCTTGCTCCCTACACGGACGCAGTAGGACGGGGAATGAAGGGATTGTCGTTTATGGATATGCCTATTGGAAGGCAGTTGGGCGGATACGGCTCACTTCCTCCCTCCGCATACGCTGAATTAGCAAAGCAGGGTATTACAGACGAAGCGTCGTATAACGCACAATTTGCTCCTCGTCGTGGTAAGGGCTTTGGTGATATAAGAATGGCGAGGAGACCTATGGGAGCAGACCCCGCTACTTACACTCCTATCCGTCTTCGTGGGGGACGAATGGGCGAAAAGGGGTCGGTAGGTATTCACGGAAACCTTTTGGGTATGGGAATGCCCCCTGCCCTAATGTCGCAACCTTTCAGTGCTAATTTCCAAATGGCGAGTAGATTGCCCCCCGCTTTTGCCCCCATATTCCATAGCGGTATGTAGGTGGTGTAGGTGGTGTAGGGTGAAGGTCGCCCTTTTTTCGTATATAGATTTTTTTTATTATCCATTTTAGAAAATAAAAAAAAATATCCTTTTTTCTACTATGAAAAAAAGAGCACCTACACCCTACACCACCTACACCTTTTTATTTTTCTTTAACATAGGTGGTAAGCATATTCGCAGAACTACCCATTTCAGTCATATCTTTATCAATCTTCTTTTTCTGTTCCATAGTGTCGGCATATTTATCCGTTAGGTAAGTGTGTCTCAAAGCATTCACGCCAACCTTCTTGCCGTCAAATAATTTATTGAGACGCTGATTGAGTTTGACGGAAGTCAAGGGGTTCATATTAGTATCAAACAAGAGAAAGTCGGTGGGATTGACCTTTATCCACTTGGTAATGATATTTTTGAGAGCAGTTGGGATTTGGACTACTTGTTCGCCGTAGCACTTTGCCGTCTTGTAGGAGTTGTAATGAATGGAGGACTTGTCTAAATAGTTGTCTTTGGATTTATCAACATTCTTAATCTTCCAATCAACCAAATCTTTACTTCTACGAGGAGGGACGAAAACGCCACCCAAAAGAGAAACAATAATGTAAGATTGGATTTGTTGGAGGTCATTTGGAGTAAGGTGAGATTTTTTATATATCAAATCAGTATTTCTCTTTAAATTGTCCCAAAGGGTCTTAATATCGCCACCAGCAACCCAGTTCTCCTTTTGGCTTTCACTCTTTTCTTGCTTACCTATATCGTGGTTGTATTCCTTAATGTCTTCCAACATTAAATCACGATACTTCTTATCGTCTGTGATAATCACCAAAGCACTCAAAATTGTCTTACGCTTATTGGGCGGGACTTCTTTCAAGTGTGCGAGGATTTTGTCGGTCTCTTCAAACTTCTTGGTCTCAATCTCACCAGCACCAAAAACCTTCTTATAAAGATTACGGAGAATGCTGTTGTAGGTTGTAATGCTGGAAGCAGAAAGGGTAGGGCGTTTGTCCTTGATATACTCTTTAAGGTCGGGCATACTATAATGTTTAGGGATATTTTAATTTTCGTTTATTTACCGATAAATAAAGTATCTGCTAAATATATAGAATGAACTCTAACCTTGTTGTTAATGGTTTGATTACCCGTGCTACTGACCTTGCTGGAAATGGATTGGAAATCCTAAATGCTGACCTTGCGTATGGGTTGCCGAAAGAGAACTTGGTGATAAGCCGATTGAGCGAATACTTCAATGAGAAGATTGATAAAGCGGAGTATCAGTTCAGTCCATTTGACGCTTCAAGTGAAACGACTAAATATGAAATCAAGTCAAGAAGAAACAGATACAAGGCATACCCCACAACGATTATCCCAGTGGATAAGTGTGAGCGTATCAAGGGCGAACGATTGGTCTTTGTATTCAACTTCACTGACGGATTGTATTACATTGTGTATAACAAGGAAACATTCGCTAAATACTCTATCCAAGAAGTGGAGGCGGTTCGCAGTAGGGGAGTGAGAACTTTAAAGCCACACTTTTTTATCCCGATTGGCGACCTGACCCATATAAACATTTAGACGAATGTTAAGCGGTTGCTTATATTAAGTGAAAATTCATATTAATCTTCATTTAATATCATAAATCATAAGGAAACACTATATAAAAATATTTTTATTACTCATTCTCTATATAATTCCATTGTTAATGCTTAAATATCATATAATACTATCATATTTAATCTCTTTCTTAACATTAATCTCACACTTAACTATCATATTAATACAAGCCCTGCCCCAATAAAGACGGGTCAGTGATTACCCCACGAGAACGGGGAGGCAACTCACCGCCTTTCATTCTCTTCTTACGAATGGAAGCCATATATGCTTTGGCTTCTGCTGAACCTTTTACCATACGAGGTCTCTTACCAACTCCCATACCCGTAGCGTCTCCCAACGCCTTACCAGCGTAATTGCCTAACGCTTTACCTGCGGTCTGCCCCACAGCAAAACCTGCGAGAGGGTTTCCAGTAGCAAGAGTTGTTCCTAAACCCGCCAACCCACTTACGACTGCTGGGAGACCTTTGTGAATAAGGAAACTACCGACGGGCTTAAATGCCTGACCTAATGCTCTGCCTCCTTGCTTTGAAAAGGTGAATTTGAATGCGTCCCCTATATCGTCAAGAAAGCCCTCACCTTCCAAACTATCTCCTCTTGGTATGGGGGCAATATTTCTGGCTTGGTATGACCCGCTTCCTCTACTCCCCCCTGCGTATAATCCGCTTCCTCCTGCGTATAAACCCTCACCACCAATTGGTCTGGGGTGAGATAAATATACTTGACTGAATGCTTGTGGTATGCGAGGAAACATATCACTCATTAATGCTGGGTGTCCTGAATGTGCTGGAAAAACTGAACTATGGGTTGCCCCTAACATTCTACCTCCTTGCGACGGCATATCTATATAAGTATCGTGAGATAATTTTTCTTCCGTTTCCCCTAAATCTCCACCCTCTAATACCACATTCGCCCTACCCGCTATATCAGTTAATGTATTCATTACTTTACGAAGCGTGGGAAAACCCTCCAATATTGTCTTTGTATCCTGACCTATATAGTCGTGCGTTTCTTTGCTATTCATTCCATTTGCTTTCAATATATACTCTATAAAGTTTCCGCAATTATTATCCTTTGCCGAATATCCAAAGAACTTGGTGTCGCCCACCTCCTTTCTCGCCTTCTCCAACATATCGCCAAAGGTTAAACCCGCTGGTGGTGGTGGGACTTCTTGCGTCTGCTCGTCCTTGTGTGCCTTTGGATTTGGATTTATAGCGATTACCTCATTCTTCTCCACCTTCAAGGTCTTACCATTAGACAACTTGACCCACATACTGATATGATATAGCGTGTCCTTTGGTTGCTCTTTTATTCGCTTATCTGTTTCACCACCCGTCGCCCAACTTATCAGTGTGGTATAAGTAGAAGACAACGGCTTTCTATGTAGCGTTATGGTCTGGACTATTGCGTCCTTGTTTGCGTCTATAATCTTTTGGACTGACGGGGGATAAGCGTCCAATCTGCCGTAGATTAGGTTCTTACCAAACTTCTTGACCTCTTCAAGTGCCTTCTTGGGATTTTTAACCGCTCGGTAAGCCGTCTTTGCTGTCTTGACTATCTTACTCAAAATACCGCCACCTGAACCCTCGCCGTCCCCGTCCTCGCCGTCGTCTTTGTCTCCCTCTGCGTCGCTCTCGCTTTCAAATCCTTTTCCCTTGATTTTTGCGTATTCTTTTAAGGATTTCTTGTATTCGTCGTCCAAGCCATACCAATTCTCCGCATACTTATAGTCCTCTTGAAACTTCTTTGTTTCTTTTAAGAGTTTCTTATGCTCTGCTATTGGCGGAAGGGGTCGTAGCACCAATGTATTTTTTAATTCAATTGCCTTGTTTCTTATATCGTCCTTCTTTTTTCTATCCGCTCTCTCCTCCTCCAATTTCTTCTTCCAATGAGGCGGTAATAATTTGGCTCTCGCCTCTGGGTCGTCCAACTCATATTGCTTCACTTCTTTTATCAACTCATTTATATAATCCCCGTCGCTTTTATTAGCCCCCTCTTTCAGTTTTTTCAACCTATCAACCGCATTCCATACATTATCTTTACCGCTGTTTTGGTAGGAAGTTTTGTCTAATATATCTCGTATTGCGTAGTTATAAAAATTACCAATACCCGTAAGGTATGCTAAATCCCTATCCATAGGTTGTGCCTTTTTCTCCGCTTCCCTTGCCTTTTTCTCCGCTTCTAATCGTTTCTTTTCCCTTGCTGTTGGCTCTCCACGCAAACCGCCGTCCTCAAAATCTTCGTCGTCGCTCCCCTCTTGCTCCACCAGCAGTTTCCTTCCCTTTCTTGGACGACCTCTTGGATATTTCATTGGGGCTTTTGCCTTGCCCTTTGTAGTATTTCTGGTATAGACCTTCTCTTTGGTCTCCTTTAATCCCGCCCTTTTCGCATTCTTATAAAGGACTGCTGGAAACCCTCTCGGCTTATTCTTGGTTGGAATTGCTCTGTTCTCTGCCTCGCCGTCATATATTGCCCTGAAATGTTTAACAATCTTTGCTTGGTCTCGCTTTGAAAACTCATATAATAGAGGTCTCGCTTTTGCGAACTCCGCTTGTTCGGTCTCCGTTTCCAAAAAACCAGCGTTTTCTGCGTCCTCATTCCTTGTTATTCTTAAAGAGTTTTTTCCCTTGCGACTGGCTAAATTGCGGATTTCAGTCATTGGGTTTGCTAATTTCCACTTTATCCCATTCCTACCTTTGCCTTTCTTTTTACTTGCGACTATAAAAAAGGGCGGTAGTTCCAAATTGAGTTCTCCAAACATAGGCAACGGGACTTTTGTATCAAAGGCATTGGGTTTGGTGTCGTCTCTATTGGAGATTTTTTCAAAAAACTTGTCGGCAACAACCCCGCTCCCGCTTCCTAAATTCAGTGTAATATTAGGCATTATATACTATTAGCGAGATTATAATTCCCTGATTAAAGAGAAATAAAAAAAGGTGTAGGTGGTGTAGGGTGTAGGTTCTCTTTTTTTCATAGTAGGAAAAGGACTTTTTTTTTATTTTCTAAAAAAAGGATAGTAATGATAAAACCTATATACGAAAAAAGGACGACCTACACCCTACACCACCTACACCTTTTGAATAGTTGGCTTATATACCTTTCGCACAGGTTTTGGACTATTTTTCCTATCAAATTCCAGCCCCATATAATCTATCCACAGCGGTTTATTGTCTGCGTCATAGTGGATATAAGTTTTAAATATCGTGGAGGGTAGTCCCTCAATTATTTCAATGTATTTACACTCGGGTCGCAAGCACATTATACATATACATTAGATAAAAATTAAGGCATTTCACTTTTATAAGCGGACGGGTCTAATATCTGCGTAAAGCCCTTCCTAAACCTTTTGAACGGGTCTTCTTCTAAATCAATTAAAAGTGGCGAGAACTTCTCCTTTGTAGCAAATTCATACATTCCCAGCAATTGCTCCCTTGATACACCCAGCCCAAATTCACTCAAAATCATATTCACCTCTCGGTTTCCCGATAGTTTCAAAATAACCATATACGAGCAGTTGTTGCGGATAATCTTGGGGATTTTAAAATATGACTGCGACAAGTATATCACAGAACAATTCAACTTTCTCGCACGAATATAATAGTTCTCTATCGCTGATTGGTCTTTGGCGAGAACCAAATCGTCAAAGCACACAAGGTGGTTAATCTTCTTATCCATTTTATCTAAAAGGGGGAGGTTGTGTATGCCCTCCTTGACTTGGATTTGGTCGCATTTAGAAGTTAAAAAGTTATATAGTGGTTCGTCCTTGTTTCTCGTTATAATAGTTATATCGCCAAAAGTTCCTTTTGCTCCCTGACTGAATAGGTGGATAAGATTAACAAGGAAATTTGTCTTTCCACTGCCCGAAGGGGCTACAACACACATTCTAAATGGGACTTTTAGGTGGTGTATATTTAAGTTGGGGTTCTCGGCACTATCAAGCATTTCCTTTGGGATTTTCTCATACCAATTTACGATTTCCGCTGGGGCTTCTGCTTCTTTCTTTTTTCGGGGAGGCATTATATACTTAATGAGAAAATAAAAGTGCTAAACTTACTATATTATTATCTCGGTTAATGTATATAATGAGTGCTTATTACCCTCCACGAGAAAATGTCCCTATATTTGACGCTTCTTTATTTAGCACAGAAAACGACGGCAGTCAAACCACGCAAAGCGTAAGTTCGTCAGTTATTAACCTTTCAGCACAATCTATAACAATCACGCCAAGTTCCGCTTTGGATTTGGATAATCCCGCCACCTTTTCATTTATAAAAAACAACTATGGGAGCAATTCAGCATTACCCGTTTCGGTCTTTTCGTCTGCTCCCGCTCCCGCCGTTCCCGACGAAATAATTTATCAACACCTCTGCGAGATTTCTTTTGGGAGCAACGCAATAAATTACGGGGGTAATATACAATTTCGCTATACCAATAATGTATATGCGACTACTTCTGCTGGAAACGACGCTTATTGTTGGGACAATGGAACTTTCTTTATAGTCCCAGTGTTATTGAATAATTCAAGTTTGCCTACCCCTTATACAGCAAACACAAGTGAAGCCGTAGCCACAACGGGCAACAACGGGTTTTTTATGACGAGTAGAGACACGGGAACTCACCAACCCGCTCTTAATCCTGACCCATATTCTGGGGGGTTAGGAAGTGTCCCTATCGTCTATATGGAATATGTCTTCGGTTCTAATAAGATTTTACTCTATGTTAAAAACACTGCTACTTACTTTCCCTCATTCGCTTCTCCTTCTGGAAATCTGGTTGAGACAACCTACAATTTCAATATTGAAGTTTTAAATAATAGTGGTGCGAGGGTTTCAACTACTCTACCATACTCAACCGCTATGGTTCAAGAGACAACAAGAATTGTTGTATAAGCGTCGTATAAAGAGTTTTTGGTTGCCCTTTTGATTTTTTTATCTCTGCTTAATTATATAAATGAGTGCTTATAACCCTCCCGTAGAAAATGTCCCTATATTTGACGCTGGATTATTTAGAACAACTAATGGCGAAGGCGAGTTTTTAACTATCGCAGAGGCAAATAAATTATACTTACAATTCCCATTCGGGCAAGGGACAGAAACTATCCCCGCCGTGAATATTACTGGAAACGCAACCATAAGCAATAATATAGTAATGAACGGGACTGCTGGAACGAATTTCTTACAATTCCCCGACGGCTCTCAACAATTCGTCGCTGTCCCCAACCCCATTCCTGCCGACACTTACGACGCAGTTCTTAATGCTGGTGATACAGCGACCGAAAAATCTGCGAAGATTACTGGAACTGGCGTGATTGGAACTGCTACGGCGACTAACTCAAAGGCGAGTATTGTTATTCAAGACAGCGATTTCGCTGGAACTATCGCCCAGTCCAGTTTAACAAATAAAACATTAAATATGATTGCTGGTATTCCTATTGGATATAGTCAAAGTTTAAACCTTATCTTGGATACTGGTGGAGCGAGTAATGGTCTTTATCACAGCGATACTAACCCCAGCAGTCCCAGTCCGTTCGTAATCAGCACCGACCAAGACCTACAATTAACTTCTGGATTGCTTAAAAACTTTCTCGTAAGTAGTGCGAATATTACAGCAAGTCCCACTTCTATTATGTTTGGTAATTTATCAACCCAATTCACTACGCACACAGCAACGGGCTTTAATGCGAACGACAATAGCAGTTCCGCCTTTGCTTACTACCGAAATAATCAAATGAGTATCTACGGCACTGGAAATGCGAGTTTATTTGCGAATAAAACTACCCTAACCTACACCGATAGTGCGGGAACTGCGACGGGTGCTTTGAGTTCAAGCTCTTTAACAATGATAGACCCCACTACTGGGACTTCGGTATATAGTGGGGGGTCTGCTCGTATTTCTTCTGCGAATTCGGCTGGTGCGTCCGCCCCTATATTACAACTTCAAAATAGCACTGCGGGAGCGTCTGCTGGTGTTGCTATTGAAACCTTTAAGAATGGCGGTGCGGGTGTTATTGGCGACGAGGTTTTTAGATTGAGTATGAAAGGTAAGAACTCTGGAAACACCACAGCAGAATACGGCAGAATTACTTGTAATATAAGAGACCCTACCACGAGTGGTGCGGGTATTGACGGAGGTCTAATATTATCCGCACCAATCAATAACACTATGACCTCCTTTTTGGATTTAAACGGCAATAACGGCAATGTGAATTGTTTGAGAAATCTTGATATGAGAGCCAACGATATTCTTTCTACCACTGCTAATCTTCGCTTGATTACTTCTGCTTCTTCTGGTGCGGGTTCAATTACTATTGAACCAAAAGGGGCTGGAACAGGGTTTCTTATATTGAATAACTTGCCTACAAGTTCTGTGGGATTACCCGTTGGTGCTGTTTGGAAGAATGGAAGTGTTTTGAATATCGTATAATTTTCTAACCATATATAAAGACAAATGTGTAAATGGGAACGCCGATTAATATTTTCTAATATGGATAGTGCTGGGGAGACCATTTCCGTCTTGGAGGAACTGCTTAACGAGAAAGAGCGACGGCGAACATTCTACCAAAAGTATATCTGCTGTTGCCTTTTCAAAAGAAAAGTAAAAATAAACTCTGCCCCTATATATATTGACCCCAATGGAGAATGACTGGACTACTGATATAGAGAATGTCCTTGAAGGCATACGGATTAACGCCGTTATATTATCAAAAGAACACAAGCAACGCTACTTTGTATTGAAAGAGAACCTCAAATACTACCGCTTACCCGTAATCGTTTTGTCGGGTATAAACTCTATAATCTCCGTGGGAATGACCCCCTATATGGAACAAGGTGCTATTAGTTTAACCACTTGCCTTTTGGCTCTGGTTTGCTCTATTATTGGTAGTGTAGAATTATATTTAGCGATACAAAGGGGAATGGAGTGCGAAATGGTGTCCCAGCGAGATTATTATCTTTTATCAGTTGATATTTTTAAAACGCTCTCTCTATCAAGAGAACACAGACCCGTTCCAGCAAAGGATTATTTAGAAAAGTGCTACAATACCTATTGTAGATTGGCGGAAAGCAGTAATGCTCTCGCAAAGAAAGTAGAGGATAAATTGTGTCCGTTGCCTATTGCGATTAGTTCCGTTGCGAGTTCCAGTCCCCGAATAAACGGCTCTTCAAGCGGTGATTTAGAATTAGGTTTAACTATGTAATTAATTTTTCTCTTAATATGTTATAATGTATCATATTACAGATTACACAAAGAAACAAGCAAAGCGGTTGGGAGTTCAGGTATTCCCAAGTGGTAATCCCAAAAAGAAAATAGAGATATATGATAAGAATGGGTTATTTATCACCTATGCTGGTGGGGCTGGGTATAAAGATTATCCTACCTACATTCAAGAAAGGGGCAAGGAATACGCAGACAAACGCAGAGCATTATACAAACTTCGCCACGAGAAAGATAGACACAAAGTCGGTTCAGCGGGATACTACGCCGACCAATTGCTTTGGTAGTTTGGTAATGGACTTATTCACTTTTGGTTGTTGGAGTGGGTATTGGAATATCCAGAAAATATTAAATACGGATTTTAGGGGGAAATAAAATGTTGGCTTAATATATAAATGTCGCTCACTGATACTCAAATCAAGGATTTAGCGAAACGAATGAGAGTGCCTTTGTGTTTTATTGGCTTCAAAGACGAACTCAAAGGGCAGAAACTCAAATACAACAAGTCCTATATAATTAATATGGAGGACGAGTTTGACGAGGACGGCGAACGCAATCAAGGTTCGCATTACACTTGCTTTCAAGTCAATAAATATCCCAACGACAAAAAGGAGGGTCTATACTTTGATAGTTTTGGAATGCCCCCGCCTACCATTGTGGAGGAGTTTTGCGGTATGAAACTGCCGTATGCTACAAAGGATATTCAGTCCCTAATGAATTCCGCTTGTGGTTGGTATTGTTTAGCGTTTTTACATTATATTAATTCGGCAGAGAGTAGGTCAGGCGACCTATACCACGACGCAGGTGAATTCACCGATATTTTTGACGATTTGAGTAAGAGTTGCGACCACTTGAAAAACGAATTCTTGTTGAAACACTTTTTCCGCAGTGCCGACCCAGAGAAACGAAAACCAGTTGAAATGAAAGGTATGAATGTTGTGAAAGACCCCAGTGTCCCCGCAGACCCAAAAACAATTATTAGTGAGGACGACGACTTTCAGGGCAAGGTCGGGTGTTAATTTAAGTATGCGTATAAAATTGATATGCCTTTTCGTCTATTGATTAGTCGTATCAATTAAAGCAAAAGCAATCAAAGTAATAATGTCCCCAATTATCAAAATCAAAAGTGGAGAAGTGTGTCCCTTATGTCGTGTATCCTGTGTATTAGACCTCTCCCGTTGGTCTCATTATATTCACACCGACTACTCGTTTATTGAAGTGGGTGAGAACCCGATAGTGTGTAAGGGGTGTAATATTAAGGAGTGGAAATACAGACGACAGGCGTTGTTTGATATGATAGGTGTTGTTAATTCCCTCTGCCCCGAAACTCCTGCGTGGGCGTAGAATAAAAAAAAATGAAATAAAAGTTGAAGTTTGATTTGATAAGCAATAGTATCATATCAAAAGAACAATGGACTTTAAATATCAATTGAGAATGGTGTATGCGGGAGACGGCGAGGATTTTGCGGAGGTTCTTCGGGACGGGTTGCGTATATGGGAATGGGATAGTGAGGAGGAGTTGAGAGCAGAATGGGACGCTTTAATGCTGTATGTAAGGGATTACGAGGCGGTGTCTTATTACATTACGAAATCGTGGGAGGACGACTACGAAATCATTTGGGACAGCACTGACGGCAAACGAGACCAAGACGACTTCACAAACCGAATGTGCGGGTTCTGCGGTGAGGGGTTTGATTTGGGCGACCCGCATTATTACGACGAGGAAGAAAGCGAATGTTATTGTAGCGAGGTTTGCTTTCGCAAGGAGAAGGAGAGGTTCAGTGAGTTATAATTAAACACAAATAAAAAAAGGGGGCATTACCCTCTCTTTTTATTTTTTTTGTTTTTACTTTTGTAGCAGGGAGGTCTTTGCGTCTTCAATGGAGATAAGTCCAATACGGGCGAATATCACCATATTATTACACTTACCACAGCACTTTCCCTCACTCGCAAGGGGAGCGGGGCTGTTGCCGTAGGGGCATTCGGTCTTTTCACCGCAAAAGCAACAGATAGGACGATTGGGGTATTTAGCGTCATAGTGTGCTTTGGCTTCCTCTGGGTTCATTCTGCGTCTAATGGGGATTTCAATAGCGGGGGCGTTCATTGTATATATTACTACTTATCTTGGCTTTAATACCTTTCTGTTCTAAATAAATATTGCTTTCAATTTTTTATCTATTCGTAAATTAGGGCAAATAAGGGCTGGACGGATAGAATAAAAAAAGGGGGCATTACCCTCTCTTTTTATTTTTTTTTGTTTTATCTCGTCTCACCATAGAAGCAAATCTTCTTGATATAATCACGCTGGTTCAAAGACGAGGCACAATACTCCAAGTATTCTTGTTCCTCAACCCCGTCAAGGCGAACCATATTGCCCGAAATATCATAGGAAACCGCCATTAGGTCGCTATACTTTTGGAATAGTTTTGGGAATATAGCACCATTTCCGCTCTTGGCGAGTGATTGGTATATCAACTTCTCCACCTTGATAAGTTGAATATTGTTCTCGTAATTCTTCATTTTCTCGGCATTCTTGTCCTCCATTTTGAAGACCGACTTGTCCTCTTCTTTATCATAGCACGAGGACACAAGACCCAGCACCCTACCATACACCTTCCAACTATCCAACTTGGTTTGGATAGAGGCAATACGCTCGTCGCAACTTGCGATACACATTGAAATCTGTTGAGGAGTAAATACCATTTTGATTGTTTTGATACTTATAATCAGTTTGGTAAATTTGATTTCAATTTTTTAATAAATCTTAAATTAGCCCAAATTTGGGTTGTCTCTTGTGGGTTGTGGGTTGGAGAAAAAAGGTTCTTAACCCCTATTCCTTGTTTAAATATCTTAATTATATAATGCCTAATCTACACGCCCTCCGCCTTTAATCTTTCCAAGTGCCTCTCCGCCTCTGCGATAATTGCCTTTTGCTTTTTGATTGCGATTGCCTTTGCTTTTTGTTTTCTTTGTTGCTCCGCTTGGAATTGTGCCTGTGCCTGTGCCTTGTCCTGCTCCTCCTTCAACTTCTTCTCCTCCGCCTTTGTCTTGTTGGCGTTGCGGGTCTGCTCCTTTTTGAGTTCCGCCTTTGTCTTGGCTTTCTCTTGCGGGACGGGAGCAATGTCGGCGTTAATCAACTCGGTTTCCAATCTGTGCTTATACTCATTGAGGAGTGCGAGACGGCGGAGGACATTCTCATTCAACTCACGGGCGATTGATTGGTGAATAGCACTACCAGCAGTCAGCAGAACGCCCTCGGGTTCAACGATACACCTGACTTTCAACTGGCGGTCAAGACGCTCCTTGATATACTTGCTGACCTCCTTGTTTGCCTTTATGAATAGGCGTTCTCGCTCGTCATAGCACTTGTTGTATTGAACTTTAATATCCTCTGGGAAATCAGTATCCAAAGGCAACATTTTCTCGCCGTCTAAAAGTTCCTGCTCCAACTGAAATATTCCGTCGTTGAGTGGCTGTAAGCACCCACCAAGAAATGTATCATAGTCGTCTTGGTTTGTTTTGAGGTCTTCACTACGACGAACTCCCTTGCGACGAGCGGGAATGACCGCCTCCGCATTACACTTACCGCACACTCTTCTACCCTCTCCAAGCAAGGGGTAGGGGTTGTGTCCGTGAGGGCATTCGCACCACTTTCCGCACAAACCGCAAATGGGGTGTTCCTTTTTGGTGTCGGTGTCTCGTAGGATATAGAGGTGCTTGGCGTTAATCCCGTCAAAGAACTCGTCCCTCTGCTCTTTGGTCTCAAACGCATAGGTCATTCCACTAACCATAGTTCCAAAGAGCATTAGGGAGATAGGACACATAATGTTTGCGTCCTCGTCCATTTCGCCATTTGTGTAGATTTGTGCGATTAAGACATACCACTTCTTGCCCTCAAACTCAAACTCCTTGTTGTTGTAGTCGTTCGCCCGAACCTCACTTTTTTTGTTTTTCCAAATGTTTATCTGCGAAGCCATTTCCCTCCAATTCACCAAACTAATCTGGTTTGCCTTGACTACCCAAGTGAAACCAATGTCCTCCTCGTCCTTGCGACTTTGGGACAACTTGTATTCCTGAATGAGTGCTTCTCTGTTGATTACCGCCATTTTGCTTTGATTGCTATGCTATTGCTTTGCTTTGATACATATAATATAATTGTGAAAAAACAAATCAATTTTTTATACAATCTCAAATTAGGGCAAAAAAGGGCTGGTGTAGGTAGTGTAGGGTGTAGGTTCTCTTTTTTTCGTAGTAGGAAAAGGACTTTTTCTTTTTTTAAAAAAAAGGGTAGTAATGATAAAACCTATATGCGAAAAAAAGGCGACCTACACCCTACACCACCTACACCTCCAATAAAAAAGGGTATGCCCTCTCTTTATTTAAATAATTACTAATACTAATAATACTCTACTCCTATGCGACAAGCGGTTCGCCGTCTTTCCAACCAAAGACCTCCTCAAAGAAATCGTTAGGCAGTTTCTCCTCCTCGCCGTAGCAACTGCGACACCAGAAATGAGTGAAGCCAATTTCGTCGGTCTCCTCTGCGTGGTCTTCGTAATAAGACCCACGATTATCGCAGTCCTTACAAATCCAGTCATACTCCTCCTCCTCCTCCATTAACGCCCTCTCCGCCTCCTCCCTTTTTTTCTCGGCACGAATTTTTCTCTTCAACTCAAACTCCAAACTGCTTACGCAACTCCTCAACATACCCTCCACATTATCCGTATCCCCCTCACTACTACTCATAGCGGTCAGTTCCTGAACCAACTTGGTAATAATAGCAATCTGTTCCATTTCTTGTAATTAATTTAACGACTTATTGTTTTAGTATGCGTATAATATATTTGTGAAAAAGCCAATCAATTTTATATACAATCTCAAATTAGGGCAAAAAAGGGCTGGGCTTTCAATAAAAAAAGGGGGACTATCCCACTCTTTTTATTTTGGTTTTGGTTTTAATATTTCTTACGGCATATAGGGCAGAGTTCCACCTTCTCCCTACAACCTTTACAAATCAAATGTCCGCACATTGGGACGCTTGTATTCTCCTTCGTCATACTCTCCAAACAAATCGGGCAGTCGCACAACTCTCCCACCTTGTCGTATAGTTCCAAGAATACCTGCGTCAAATGCTTTATGTCGGGGGTCGCCCCTTGACGCAAAGCGAGTGCCGTCTCCCTCGCAACATTACGGGTATTCTGTAATTCGTATATGTAATCCCGCTCTATGAAATAACATTTCCAACCCGCTTTCGCTTTCGCCTCCAAGACCCACTTGTCTCGGTTCGTCATAGTAATCGGTGTGTTTGGATTGTTCGCCATTGTAATTATATTACTCTACCTGTCTTTAATACCTTTCTGTTCTAAATGAAAAAACAAATCAATTTTATATGAAATAGCAAATTAGGGCAAATAAGTATATTTAGCAAATTATTTTCCCTCCATATAATATAATATGCCGAGTGCTTGGGTAGAACACATTAAAGAATTCGCCAAACGAAAGGGATTGACCTACGGGTGTGCTTTGAGCGACGCAGAGTGTAAAGCGGAGTATCACGCCAAGAAACCCCCTAAAACAAGTAAATCTGCGGGTGGGGCTAAATCTGCGGGTGGTGAGAATATTTCTATGGAGATTGCCGAGAAGAAGCCGAGAGGTCGTCCCAAGAAGTATGCTACGGACGAGGAGCGTAAGAAGGCAAAGACCGCCAAGACAATTGAAAGCAATAAGCGTAAGAAGGCGAGTAAGTTTTCAACGGCTGGTGCGGAGAAGTTGGAAATGGCTGTCCCTGATATGTCGGTGAAACCAAAGGGGGTTGTTATTAAACCAAGACCAGCCCCCGTAGAGAAAGACATAACAACTTATCCTAAAATGATAGACGCATTCACACTCAAATTAGAGAAAGAAGTAAAAAAGTTTGAAAAGATAAAATCATTTAAAAGTGAAAAGGCATACGAAGACGCAAAATTATTCTATAAAAAAATAGCAAAAGAACATACGGATATTACACAAGGTAAAGAGAAGGACGATTATTTTAAAGCGAAATATGGAGCAAATTCACTTGAAACAGGTTGGGCGAATAATGGAGAAGATAAAGATACTTACTGGGATAATGGTAAGATAAGAGATAAACAATCAAAATTGTTTCACGATTTATATATAGCAATAGCAGATAAAGATAAAAGGTCGGCAGGTAAGGGTGTGAGTAGTAGTAAGGTTGCTCCCGCCCCAGCCCCGCCAACGCCCGAGCCATATCCCACAACTGACCCGAAAAACCCATACGCAAGGAGAAAGCCAGTTTTAAGCGAAGCCAAGAGGGAGAAAATGGCGAAAGAAATGGAGAAGAGGGACAAGATAGATAGAGACCAAGCGGAGGAGGCGAGACGAAAGGAAGCGGAAGCCGAATTTATTGCTTTAAAGGAAAGCCGTGAGAAGCCAACTGGTAAGGGAATGAAGGGCGGTAAAATGGCTCAACCTTCCACCTATGAACCTCCCCCCCCAACCCCCCAACCAACCTCCGCTCAATGGATTTACTTTTATGATATTATTTTTAGAACAAACCCAACAACAATAACAGAGCAGGATTATACAAATATGATTGAGGCGAATAATATATTCTTTAATGGGAACTGGAACACCTTTCGTCAGCGTTTTTTGGATTGGATAAGGAGTATTTTTATAGAGGACGGGGGCGACCCAATTGCCGAGGCACAAGCACTACAACTATTACAAAATCAAGCAGGAGCAGAGTTTGACGATATGAGGGGTATAGTAGCAGGAATGACTGGAAATGGAATGAAGGGTGGTATGTTCCCAAAGGACTTTATGGACGGCATTGGTAAATCGGCTGGTGGAGCAAGAAGAGATACAACCCCTCCGCCAACTCGCCCCTTATCACAAGCACAAGGCGACGCAATATTGAGGGCTATTAACTTACCAAAAAAGAGACGAGGTAGAGAACTCGGTAGGGTATTAGACGATATAGAAGGTGGCGGTGATATGGAGCGTATGGTAAGAAGATTTGAAGGATTTGTATCTGGGTCTCGCCAGCCCCCATTGGTTAGAAAAATAATGCTTAAATTCAGGAGGGCTTATGACGAGAGTATGGGAGGAGCAACCGATAGTGAGGGAACTGATAGTAGCGGAGCGGGTGCTGGGTTTAACCCACAAGAGAAAATGGCGGATTATCTTGGAAAGGTAGAAGCCGTATTACCCCCACCTTTGAAGCGATACATTAGACAATCAAGGGAAACCAAGAAATTATTAGACGACAACAAGGCAAAGATAATGGCGGAGAACAAGGCAAACGGGTCATACGGAGGTGGTCTCCTCGCACCATACAAAGCAGAGGACGCTGGTGGTTTAACCCATATCTACCCTCTCTCTCACGCCCATATATTGGAAATGTGTAAGCACCTAATATAAAATAAAAATGATTGATTTAACCATTTAGGGGGAAAAGGTATTAAATATAATCTGCTTATACAATATAGCAATGGAAACTCCTTCAACTACAACCGCAAACAAGACAGCCGATAAGAAGACATATATGCGAGAGTATATGCGAAACCGCTACAATAAAAACAAGGAGGATTGCCGAGCATACAAGAACTCGGTCAAGTGTAAGGCAGTGAATGGATTACCTGCGGAGGAACTAAAAGAATACGGCAAGTATTTAGCCGACATTCACAAACTCCGCAAGATTAAGGAGAAGTTGCCCCTTGACCTCTTTCTAAAAATCACCCAAGAACCCCAGACCACCATTTAATTAAGCAATATTTCATATTTGACCCATTTTAGGGCAAATACGAAATTCTATAAAAAAATGATTAAATAATTAGGGTAATTAATGTATCAAAAAACCCCTGTATTTTAAGACAATTGTTTTAACAATTTAATATAAAATTGAATTAAACATTTAGGGATAAAAGGTATTAAATATAATCTTGGTAGTATCTATAAGCAAGAATGAACTTTTTGAAAAAGAACTCTTGGACGATTGATTTAGCGAAAGTGCCGTCTTATGTTGAATGGAATGGTGATTGGAAATACACTATTGATAGAGAAATTATCCGCTTGATTTTGGAGTGTGAGGAGTTGGACGAGTTTGGAAATCCAAAAATCACAGAGGTAATGAAAAATAATTTTAAAAACAATATCGTTGATAAGTTGAAAAATGGTGTCCTACATATTGAGTGGAAATCCAGAGGTGGTGGATATGGTAGGCGTTATTCAGCAAAAGACCCCACTGACCCTGATTTTCTTGGAGTGTCGGGCAGTTTAGGCGTTCATTCCAAATATATCAAAAATACAATCTTTCATTACGAGGGTTGGGTTGATTACGATATGGTGAAAGGACACCCCACCCTGCTATTGTGTATGGGTAAGCGTTTAAAAATCACGGGGGGTCTCCCTGCGATTGAGAACTATATTACAAATTTTGATACTATTGCGGAGGAAATGGTTGATTACTACTCGGTTGAGGGAGCAGACGAAAAAGAAACAAAGGCAAACCGATTAACCAAAGGCGATATTAAAGAATTACACAATCTTACCATTTACGGAGGAGGAGAAACCACTTGGACTAAAAGTATTGAAAAGGGAGAGGCAAAGAAAGGCAAAGTTCCCAGACCTGTTGCTGAAAAACCAAAACACCCGAAATACGAGGAGTTCAAAAACGAAATATCAAGAATAATTGACCTCGTGTATGAAAGCAACCCTGACCTTGTTAGTAAGGTTTGTTTTGACCCTCCTGCTCCAAAACCTCCTATGAAACTCTGGGAAAAGAAATCTCGCACTATGTCCTACTTTTGCGGGATTATGGAGAACGAATGTCTCAAACACGCCTACAAGTATGGAGTGGATAATGGTTTATTCAAAGCGAGGTCTCTTGACTTGTGTTATGACGGATTGACCGCTCCTGCTCCACCAGCATATACCGATATGAATTTTCACATTAACGGAATGAATGATTACATTTTGGAGAAAACTGGGTTCTCTATCAAAATGAAAGTGAAAAAGTTTATACCCGATAATCCAGAGGATAAATGCTATGTTATTCAATCCATTATTGACGCAAGACGAGCATTAGTAGAGGCAACCGCAGTTCCTATGATAGAATTGGAGGTTTTACAGACGGGGGGCGATAATGTATCCGCTGTCGCAACCAACCAAGACCCAGAATATATTACTTGGCGAGGCAACTTTGAACGGGAATGGTGTAAAATCAAAAATACGGCGACCTTTATGCGTTCCTATTGTGAATACGGCATTTTCAAAAAATTCATATTCCAAGACAAAAAGAAATTGGTTGTCGCCTACGAAAATGAATGCTATACAAAGACGCTGGATAGTGGTAAGGAAAAGAAAATCAAATACATTGAGGAATGGGTAGGAGACCCCCTTATGCGTTGCTACGAGGACGCAGGGGTTTATCCGCCTCCGCTGGTCTGCCCTGATAATGTGTTTAATCTTTGGAGACCCAGTCCTTATGAGGCACTACCCTTTACTGGAATGGACGACCCAGAAATAGACCACGACGCAGTAGAAAAATTTATGTCGCATATTAATATTATTTGCGGTCGTCAAGCCGAACAAACTAATTGGTTATGTTCTTGGTTCGCTCATTCAATCCAAAAACCCTGTGAGAAACCAGAACACGCCCTCAACTTAATCGGCAATCAAGGAATAGGAAAATCCACCATTCTCAACACATTCTCCAAATTATATGGAGCAGGTAAAACTCTGGAAACCCAAACACCAGAGCGAGATTGCTGGGGTAATTTCAATTCTGCTATGACGAATGCCTACCTCGTGATTTTGAGTGAGACGGATAAGCGTAATGCGTTTGGTGCGGACGGCAAGATAAAAGCGTTGATTACTGACTATCCTATGTGGATTAACCCCAAAGGCAAAGACCAGTTTGAAATCAATTCGTATCACCGAGTAGTCCAACTCACAAACACCGCTGACCCTACCAAGACCTCAAAGGACGACAGACGCAATTGGATTTTGCGTTGTAATGACGAATTGAAAGGCAACGACGCACATTTTCAAGAAATCAACGAGGCACTTGTGAGACCAAACGCCCTGCGGTCTATCTACTGGGCTTTCAAAATATTTGATATATCCACTTGGAATTTCCGCAAAGTCCCCAGAACCAAGTATCACGAGACCATTATAGAACACACCAAGAACCCTATGTCTATATTCTTGGAGGCATTTACCTTACAGCGTATTCAAATGACCGAGTGTATAATGACTGGGAGCGATTTGTTAAAGGAGTTTCGCTTGTGGCGTGAGACAACTGGATACAAGTTTGAGGACAATATGAACGAGGGTGTGCTACTCAAAAAGATAAAGACCGAATGCGATTTACCAGAGGAGACTTTTCAAAAGGGAACAAGAACCAAGACGGGATACAAGCAGACAATCAATATCAGCATTCTCAAAGCACATTTCAAATTGGGTTGCCTATTGTTGAAAAAGAATGGAGAATTTGAGGAAACCCAAAACGAGGTAAGTAATATCAGCCACGAGATAAACGACGAGGTTGAAACTGACGAGTATTAGGTGTATAATTAAGCGAAAAAGGGTTCTTAACCTCGCACCCAAAACAAAACAAAAATTAAGAAAAGGTGTAGGTCAAAATAACCTACACCCTGACCTACACCCAGCATAATTTTAATTTGATAAAAGATTAATATTATTCCTTACCATATATGCTGTATATACCTTTTTTATTTGAATAGAAAATTGTGAGGGTGTAGGTGGTGTAGGTGGTGTAGGTTA
>Ga0209296_1000768_pt1 | contig 27036 bp, 40 predicted proteins | sample S_130206_EF_Meta_FD_187319 | JGI IMG/M metagenome (GOLD analysis project Ga0209296, IMG submission 187319) | Freshwater microbial communities from Lake Simoncouche, Canada to study carbon cycling - S_130206_EF_MetaG (SPAdes) (version 2) | ecosystem: Environmental > Aquatic > Freshwater > Lake ... | reverse complement strand
AAGAAATCCAAGAAGAACCAACAAACGATGACCCCGAGAAAAAAATCCTAAGTTACACCAAAAGAGATGCTTAATATTGAAAAATACGGAAATTTCAAATCAGTAGGTAAACAGAAAAAGAAAAAACAAATTATCTTATGTCATACTTCAAGGGAAGTTGAGGAATACTTAACCTCCCTTGAATTTAGGTGTAATTCCAATTATGATAAGATTCCAAATTATGTAATAACTAAGAATGGAACGATATTACAATTGTTGACCAACGACGGATACACCAATTTTTTTCAAGATGACAATATAAATAGGAATGGAATTGTCGTCTGTTTAGAAAATTTAGGTTGGTTAGAAAAGAAACCTCTAACAGATTATCATATTAACTGGAAAGGGAGTATTTATAATCAACAGGTTTACGAGAAAAAATGGAGAGATTTCTTTTTTTGGGAACCATATAACAGCAAACAGGTTGAAACTGTTGCTGAATTATGTTATCACCTAACAACTGAAATCCGAATTAAAAAGAATTGTGTTGGCCACAATACCAAAATTGATGGTATTCAGGGATTTGAAGGGATTGTTTCAAGAAGCAATTTCAATTCAAAATACACAGATTTAAATCCATCTTTTAACTTTGAAACTTTTAATAAATTATTAGAACATGGGCAATTTACATAACGACAGATACGACGAAATTAAGTCGTTGTTAAAAAAATCAAAAATGTTATTTGAGCAAGAAACTCAAGATAACATGGCACTAAGCGTCCAAAGTAGAATCGACCAAGACATGGATTACGAAACTGCGGTAGATGACAGAGAAGAGGATAAAACTCCTTCTCCAAAAGATAAAACACAAAAGTATAGGATATCTGGTGGTATCATGGCTTTACATGGTAAAGACAGAGGTGATTTAGATATCACGACAGATGAGAAAGTTGCTTTCCAAGAAACGATGGATGAATTTGTGGAAGAAGTTTCTGATTTGGCGGATTTCAACACATTGAATGTTTATCAAAACAATGTTGATTGGTCAGGTAAAATTATTGACCAAGATATTGATTTTACGCTCACAATTGGAGAGAATAGTGGAATCTACATCAATGGTGATATGATTAAAGTTGACGAAGAATTTTTAGATAGTATAAATAAACTTCAACAATTCTACCAAAAGTTTAAATCTAAATGGGGTAAAGTTTTAGCTAACAGAAAGAAAACTAAAGAATCACCAGAATAACATGAAAAATTTCATAACAAAATATTATAAAACAATTCTACTCTTTTTGGGTGGGTTGTTTCTTTTATATTGGGTTATTTTTGTTTTAACACCTGGTAGTACTATGAGTAAAGAAGACATATCTAAACTTGACTCATTAACTAATATTGTAAATCAAATCAACAAAGAACAAATTGTTTTAGAAACTAAAATAGATAGTGTTGATAAAGAAGATGATAAGATTGATAATGACATATCAAAAATAAAAACAAATAAAGAAAAAACAGGAAAAAAATATCATGAAGAAATTATTCGTGTTGATATGTATACTGACCCTGAGATTGACAGCTTTTTCTCAAACAGATACAAATAATCAACCAACAAAATGTTTCCCAATACCTGTTGTTAAACTAATTATAAAAGATTTAATGAGTGGGGATTCCGCGAAAGCTCAATTGAAATTAGTTGGAGACCAACTATTGGAAACTGAGAAAAAGGTTGAACTGAAAGATAGTGTGATATCACTATTGAGAGTTAAAGAATCTAACTACAATGTTATTGCTGATGTTCAAAATCAAAAATATTCTACTTTAGAAACTCACACTAAAAAAGTAGAGTGGGACCTAAAAAAAGAAAAAGTCAAAAATAAATTTACATCCGTTTTATCTGGTGTTGCCGTCGCGGCATTAACCTTCTTCTTAATAATAAAATAATGGCACTTACAAGTTCAGAACAAAAAGAAATTGAAATCATAATTCGTAAAGAAATAAAGAGCTTTATGGAAAACAATACCATCAAACAATTCGAAGATAAGTTAATGGATAAGATTTCAAAAGAAATCAAAAAAGGTAAACTAGAAGATGATGTAAAAGACATAACCCTAAAAATGTTTAGAGAATTCTACCAATTTATGTGGATAAATCGTAGCTATTGGGAACCAAGATTAAAAAACGCTTAATTATGAAAAGTTCAGGACAAGAATTTAAAAATGCTATTGATAAAGCATTTACAACTCAACCAAATGTTAAAATCAATACTAGCACTATGATGGATGCAAATAAATATAAATCAGGTTTCACTGAGGAAGTGGATGATGACGATAACGAGTACGAAACTTTTTTATCTAAAAGTAAAAAACTAAAAAAATCGGCTAAAGACCAATTCAATAAAGATTTGATGGTTGACAAAGATTATTTGGAGTTTAAAAAAAATGCGGAATATACTGACAATAGGACAAAATATAGTTTTGGTACACCAAATGTGGCATATAAAGACCCATTTATTAATAAGAAGAAATATAGTAGATTAGATAAATCCGAAACTAAAGAAGCAACGGGTTCAGGTTCTTCAGGTGCATATTCGGGACCTGTTTTTGGTGGTAATGATGAGTTTTGGAAAAAAAGTCGGGCTGAAAATCCGAAATTAAAAGAAAGTGAATTTGATAAAGTTGAAGCTAAAGAAGCAACAACTACTGGTTCATCGGGTGCATATGAATCACCGTCTATGTGGGCAAAATCAACAAGTAAGAAAGATTGGGGTCCAAGTAGAAAAACTCAATACCCTGGTGGAGGATTTGTTAAAATAAAAAAGAAATGTACTAAGTTCCCTTATTGTAATCAAGGAGATATTAATAACTTGAAAATCAGTAAGAATGAGTCGGTTAAAGAAGCAATTGATAATGTTGCTAAGAAACTTGGTGTCAGTAAAGATGTTATCATGACTATTTTAGAACATGAGTACGAAAATATAGGTAAAAGAATAAAATAAAGATATTTATAATAAAAAATACACGATGAAGAACTTTCAAACAAATATTGATAAATTAGTTTCAAAAATTCTTAATGAAGAAATTGAATCTAAAGTTAAACATATCACAGAGACAAAAGGTCAATGGGAAGAAATTGATATGGACGAAGAATTACATGGTAATCAATCAAAGATTGATGTTGCGGAACCTAAAGGTAAAATTACTGCTGCAGATTTTAAAAAGTTAAGAGATGCCAAAACTCACAAAAAAGAGGTTGAAGAATTTTTCTACAACGATGAGGAAGAAGCTGAAGAACTGTCTCAAAACGAACCAACATATGTTGGTAAAGGTTTGGCTGACAATAAAATTAAAAATAAAATCAGAAACAAAATGTTTGGTTCATTTGATGATGAACACGGTTGGTTTGACCAATCTGATAGACAACATTCAGGTGATTTTGATTTTGATTATGAAGAAGAGGAATTTGAAGATTTCCCATCATTAATGTCAAAACATGGTAAAAATCAAAGATGGTTTGGGCCAAATGACGGTGAAAAGTTATTTAATGTGTATCAACAAAAATTTGGTGGTAAACCATTTAGAGTTAGAATTGCTAAAGATTTGGAAGAAGGTGAATGTAATGAATGTGGGAACAAAGGTATGTATGAATCTAAAAATAAATGGATTCAAGATACTGATATGAAAAAAGGTGCATTACATAAGAAATTAAATATACCTGAAGGTGACAAAATACCAAAATCAAAATTAAATTCGCTTAAAAAATATTTGATGGCTAAGGCTAAAGGTGATAAAAAACTTTCCGCGGTTGATTCTAAATTATTGAAACAAGTAAACATGGCACTTACTTTGGGTGGTCTTAAAGAAAGTAAAGATACATTGGCTTTGACAGAAAATGAGTTGATTGACATGATTGAAAATATTGTTAAAGAACAAATTGTTAAAGACCCATCTGAAAAAAATAACTTCAGTGTTAAAGAACCACAAGGTTTGAAAAAAACTAAGAAAGCTCAAGGTGAAAGTAAAAAAGAAAATGACGACTATGCCAAAAGTGTTGTTAAGAAAATGAAAGATTACATGAAAGATATGTATATGGGTGGAGGAAGTTATAATGAAAATCCTGACGATTTCCCTCAAAGTAACTACGACATGGAGAAAGAACATAATGAGATGAAGTATCATCCATCAGATGCGGTTGAAGAATACATTGAGGCTTTCTCTTATCCTGGTATGACAAATCTTGTTTATGATGAAATTAAACCTGATGATGAAATGATTACAAAACAAATTAAAGGTGATTCTAAAAACGGTAACGCAGTTACTAGTAAAGATGGTAAGGCTTTAGGTAATGTTTCAAAAAGAAGTACAAAGGTTGGTGACAGATTCAAGAAAAATTTTGATGAAAATTTATATGGTGCGGAACAAATGAACGGTACCTATAAAAAAACAATAGCTCCTGTTGATATTGCTGGTGATAAAAAACAATCAGGTTCTTTAAAAAGTATTAAAGGAGGGTCAACAACTAAGGCGAACAAAATAATGAGTCAATTAGAATCTACTGAAGATAAGGCGACAAAAATTATTAAAGAAGACCTTCAAAAAATGAAGAATTTGATTTCATACAACAGAAAAACACAATAAAAATTCACATTTTATAAAACTATCTTATAATTCTCCATAGAAACAAAACTCTATGGAGAATTTTTTTATTTGGATGACTAAGCCAATACCACATGACGAAGTAATAACATGGTTCAATATTCATAATATGAATTATGAAAAAATTGAATTGTATGGTGATATTTCCAAATCCCTAACAAAAATAATTTCGGACACGTATCTCGGAGAAAATGTCTCTGAGACCAAAATATTTTTATCTAATGATGATAATAAATTACATTTTGATTGGTGTTGGAATAAAATGGTTGAAAATTTCGGAAAAGAAAATATTATTATAAAGGTGGATGGAGAGCATAGAGATTACTTCAAATCATTTTTTATGGATACATTTTATAATCAATCAAAAGATAGTGTTAAACAATCAATTGATAAGTTTTTAACTGAAATATTTGATACCGATATCACTTTTTCAAAATTAGATTTAGATTTATTGACGGAATTATATAAATTGATGGAAAAAAATATTGAATAAATCCTTGATTCTATTTACACCAGAAAGAAAAAACTTACTTTTTAAGTATTATAAAAATAAACAATTATAAATTTTAGAAAATGGAAACATTAGAGCAAATTAAAGTATTGACTGAAACACTTTCGGTAGATACAACAAAGTTCTTTAGCGGGAACAAAAGTGCAGGTACGAGAGCTAGAAAGTCAGCTCAGGAGTTAAAAGCTTTACTTCAAAAATTAAGAGGTGAAGTTTTAGAACACAACAAGACAGAGAAAGATGCATAATATTGATACGATATATCTTTTTATATTTGTGTTTACAATATTAGTGTCATTAAAAAATGTCACAAAGTTTTTAAGCGCCCTGTTACAAAAAGAACCAAAACCATTGGTCTTTAGTAACAGGGAACTTATCCTATTAGGGGTATCAATTAGTTATATAATAACATATCTTATACAAAAATGAGTTTTTATAAAGAAATAGCACCATTTATTGAATATGTCCATTCAATAAGAAAATTGGAATCATATCTAAGTTTTGATATGAAATTCCCATCAAAATGGTCTATACCAAAGAGTATAGTAGAAGAGGGACAAGTTATAGGATTTGCGGTAGAAGATGCAAATTCAAAAGGTATTACATTTGTTTGTCCAATTGACGAACGAGATATGTCAGTCACCTTAGTTAAAATAGGTAAATTGATTAAGTTGAATAAAGAGAGGGAATTGAAAGAGAGATTGTTCAAACAAACTGTAGAAGAATTGAAACAAACTTTCGAAAAAACCGATTTAGATAAACTTAAAAATTTGTATTTTGATTTTGATGAAGATGATTTGGATATAGATTTAAACACTGAAACAGAAACAGAATTAGAAGATGAGCACGACGAACAGGAGTCAGACGCTGTTGAATTGGCTCAATAGTGAAAAACTAAAAGACCAACGACAACTCGACAAAGAAAAACTAAAAATAATTAAAGAAATGAAGAATATGAAAAAGGAAGACCTTTTTCCAAAACCAGTTAAATTAAGTTTATGGCGGAAAATCAAAATATTACTCTTGGGGAGTTAGAAAAGTTGGCACTAATCGCTGAGTCAGTTCAATCAATGTTTAGTGGAAAGGGGACCATCATATTTGAATTACCAAAAGGCGAGTATACAAGCGTCATCCAACATTTCAGAGAAATTGATAGACACCACAAACAATTTTCAATAGATATTTCAGGGACAGAATTTCATTTTATTTTAATGGAAGAACCGAAAGATTCTATTTCGGATAAGTCGTAAATTTACGATACAACACTTTTTTATCAAATCCATTGGATTCCAATAATTCATATAGGTATTTACGCTGAGGGGACGAGTAATCTTTAATAAAGAGACAATCCCCTCTTTTTATTTTAAAGAAATATGAGGATAAACAATCAACGAATCTGGAACATTCTGACTCATTTTTCAGTGAAAATAAGTTAATTTGTTCATCTTTTTGTAGGATAATTTTATTATTCAGTACTGATATCATTTTTAATCCATCACCTTTCAAATAGGTTTTAATAAACTCTTGCGTTGTGATTTTAGATTTGTTCTTAACATCATATAACAAATCTTCTTCTTTATATGGAGAAATCATTAGAATTGACATCCCATCATCCTCAAGTTTTACTTTAACATTTCTACCATGTTCATCTGTCATGTAAACTGGTGCGGATTGATTTACCGACATTTCAATCAATCCCAATTCAAACTTGCAACCTTTACCATTTTCAACCAAAACTTCAAAAATAACCTCATTGGATTGTTCTATTATCTTATTAAAATAACTTTTAGCACGAGATAATGTTATAAATTTATTTATAATTTTTTTTCTTGTTTTATTTTTAAAAAGGACTACCAAATAGTTCGACATATATGAATAATTATTACGAAATTTTAGGAGTAAGTAAAGACGCAAAGCAAGATGAGATAAAAAAGGTCTATAGAAAACTTGCAATTCAATACCATCCTGATAGAAACCCTGAGGGTGCTGAAAAATTTAAAGAGATTGCAAGAGCTTATGAAACCTTGGGTGATGAGAATAAGAGAAGAGAATATGATAATCAACTAAATAACCCCTTTGCTGGTGGGGGAGGTGGTGTGCCTTATGAAGATTTAATTAATCAAATGTTTGGGGGACAAATGGGTAACCCATTTGGTTCCACCCAAAGACGAAAGTCGGCACCTGATAAGATAATTAAAGTTCAAATCACACCGATTGAATCTTATAGAGGAATAGATAAAAAAATCCAATACCTTAAAGACAATATGTGTGATATCTGTAGTGGAAGTGGTGGTGACCAACAAAGATGTAATACCTGTGCGGGCTCAGGGTTCCAAGTTAAATCATTCGGAACTGGATTTATGACTCAACAAATAAGAACAGCATGTGGAACCTGTGCGGGTAGAGGATATACATTGGTTCACAGATGTTATAATTGTGGTGGTAATGGGGTTAAACCAGCAACTCATGAAATAAGTGTAAAACTACCAGTTGGGGTTGATAATGGTCAGTATTTAAAACTTGCTGACTTAGGAGATTTTAGAAATGGTGAATACGGAGATTTGGTTATTCAAATAGAAGTTGTTCCGTCAGATGGATTTGAAAAAATGAATAATGATTTAATTTATAACTTGGTTCTTAATTTGGAAGAAGCCCAAAAAGATAAGTTCACAATACCACATCCTGATGGAGAATTAATCATGAACGCCCCAACATTGTTTGACACAACAAAACCTTTGAGGTTAAGAGGAAAGGGATTTATGGGAGGGGATATGTATGTTAAATTAAATGTTAAGTTTGAAAGGTCTATTTAAACCAAGATACTATATGTTTCACTAACTCTATGGTTCCATAAATTGAAGTGAATAATATAAACCCACCGAGAAAAATTAAATTTTTTGGTTTTGATATTGGGTTTTTAGATTTACATGATTTACATTCTTTTGTTTGTTTTTTGTTTTCCATAGTATTTATAATTATGTTACTTGAGCAAATTATTAAAAGGGTTATTCATCAATATCTTGATGAGAAAGACCAAAAAGAATATAAGAAACCGCGTAAGTATAGTAAATCATATTGTGAAAAAACTTCGTGTAAGGATATGGGGTTTACTCAAAAGGCGTCCTGCCGTCCATACAAAAATTGTTATAAATAATTTAATTTTTATTTACTTTTAACGCACTTTTCTTATCTTTGTTTATATTTATATTATGTATGGCAACAAAAGGAAAACCGTATAAAGACGAGAAAGATAAAAAAGTAAAATACGGGATTAGTATTGACCGATATCTTTTTGATAAAATGAAAAATGAGGGAATTAGTATTTCCAAGTTTATTCAAAAATTAGTTAAAGAGTATTATGATGGGAAAAGTATGTAGTAAATGTCATGTTGATAAAGAATTAGATGAATATTATAAAACAACAAGGAATATTAGTGGTGTTAGAGAATCTTGTATTTTATGTGTTAAAGATTATAATCAAAGTCAAACTATAAAAAGAAAAGATGAGAATTATATTAAGAAACATAAATATTTTTTTGATGAGAACTTTTTTGAAAAAATTGATAATGAAGAAAAGGCGTATTTTTTAGGATTTATATTTGCTGATGGTTGTGTGACCAATGACCCTAAAAAATATCGAAATAGAGTTGCGTTAAAATTACATACCAAAGATACACATATATTAGATTCTTTTATTAAAAGTATTAACGGTGAAATGTCTGTATGGAAACACGGTCAAAGAGAAATGGTGGAAGTTAGTTTTTCAAGTAAAAAAACTGTTAACGATTTAATTAATTTAGGTGTAATACCAAATAAAACCTTTACATTACAATATCCTAAAATTAACGAAACATTAGAAAGGCATTTTTTAAGAGGTTATTTTGATGGAGATGGATGTATAAGAATTAATGAAGATAAAAGAGATAATTCAAAAAGAGGGGATTTAAGGATTGTCAGTGGTTCATTAGATATGTTAAATAAAATAAATGGAAGGATGAATGTTTTGTTTGGTACAAATATAAATAAACTATACGGACCAAAAGACAAAGATTATAGATACATTGGATGGGCGGGTATGACAGATATTGAAAAAATATATCACGGATTTTATGATGATTCAATATTGTTTCTTAATAGAAAAAAGATTATATTTGATGAGGTTATTGAAACAATAAAAAATAAACAAAAATATAGAAAAAAATAATATGTTAAGTTGGATTGGTGGTAAAAGTAAAATAGGAAAATGGTTAGTGGAGTATTATCCAAATGATATGGAGATATATACTGAAAGTTTCGGGGGCATGATGTGGTGTTATTTTAATATGGATTTAAGTAAGTACCCAAATCTTAAAAAAATTGTGTATAATGATTTAAATCCGTTAAATTATAATTTATTTCAATGTATTAAAAATCCTTCAAGATTATTGGAGGAGATAAATAAAATTCCGTGTCAAGAAAAAGATGTCTTTCCAACTCCTGAAACATGTAAAGAACAATTTATCAGGTTTCAGGCTGAAATATTTGATAAGAATTTCAGGGTAGAGGCTTACGATTATGAAATTGCTGCTAAGTACGTTTATGTTGTTACTCAAGTTTTTAGTGGTTCTAAACCAGAAACAAGTTCGTTTATTGACCTTAAAGGAAAGTATAAGTCAAAATATTTAACATTCCGAGATAAACTTTCTAAGCCTGATTGGGTGGAGTATTTTCTTAAAATTACTCATATTGAAAATATGGATTTTGAAGATTTAATATTAAAGTATGATTCTGATAAAACATTCCACTATGTGGATGCTCCATATTGGAAAACAGAAAACTACTATTCAAATCATGATTTTGATAGGAATGACCACGAAAGATTGGCAAATACTTTAAAAAGAGTTAAAGGTAAATTTGGTATGTCTTACTATGATTTCCCAATATTATCTGAGTGGTTTCCTGAAAATCAATATAGATGGGAGAAAAAAGAGTTTGCCAAAGCGGCGTCGGCAAAAAAAGGTGCAAAACAAAATATGGGTGAAGAGTTGTTAATTTTAAATTATTAGCTTACTTTTGCTTCATCAATATATTTATAATATAAAAATACACCACAAATGAAATTTACGTCGTTATTAAAAACAGTTATTCTTGAACAATCAAGATTTGAGTTATTGTTTGATGCATTAACTAATCCATCAAAAGACAAAGAAGGGAAAAAGTTAAAGCCAAAATTAACTAAAGATGAATTTATTGAATTGGTTAATGCCGACCCAACAACTCGTACTAACAATGTTGACCTGTCAACTGCGGACTCTGAAGAACTTGGTAAAGTCAAAGCTGGTAAATTCGTACAGTGGTTAATTAAGAATTATCTAACACCAACAACTGAAAGACAACCTGGTGATAATGGTTATGATAGAGAGGTGGCACAAGTTAAGGAAACTTTCATGGAGGACTTATATAAGGTTACCGATGACCTTAAAAAGTTTGAAAGATTCAAAAACAGACTTCCTCAAGATATGAGGGATATCAACAAATTGACACCTACTACATTATACAATGTGGTTAAAGATTTTGATTTGACTTTAGCGACAACAACAAAGGCAGAAAGAAAGGCGGCAAATGTACATCCAGGTGCTAAATTATTATATCAAGGTCCAACATGGACAATTATTGAAATCAAAGATAAAGGTGCTATTGGTAAAGAAGCTGCTTGTTTCTACGGAGGACACAACAAAGAGACAAGATGGTGTACTTCAGCACCTGGTTTAACATACTTTGATAGATATATTAAAGATGGTCCGCTGTATGTTCTTTATAAGACAGATGATACTGATGTTTCTCCTGAAACAGGTCTTCCAAAAGAAAGATATCAGTTCCACTTCCCAAGTAATCAATTCATGGATAAAGATGACCATCAACAAGATTTGATTAAGTTATTGAACGGACCTATGTCTGAGTTAAAAGATTTCTTCAAACCTGAATTTGCAAAAGGTTTAACAATGGGAGGAGAAAAACTTGTTATAGATAGTTTCAGTAGTGGACCGGTTGGTAAATTCATCGGACTTTACGGTCTTGACGATTTAATTGAGAACTTGCCTATAACATTGAAACAATTCTCAATCCAAAACAAAGATAAGAACAGTGTCATTATCAATATCCCTGAGTCAATCGGTAAATTCAAAGAATTGACTATGATTCTTTTAGATAATTGTGTTGAACATATCCCCGATTCAATTTGTACATTACCTAAATTGAGATTCTTAGCGTTACCTGATAACCAAGGACTTAGAGAAATCCCTGAATGTATTGCAGATTTACCAAACTTGTATTTCTTGAATCTTAAAGGAAGTCAAAATGTTAATATTCCTGAAAAAATCAAAGAAAAAGGAACTGACATGGGCGGCGGAATGTGGGATTTACAGGACTAATTTTTAACTTTTAAATTTATTATATGAGTGTTGATGTTGAAATATACATGAATAACATTGTCAAATTTTTCAAATCAAATCCTAACGACCTCTTGAACTTAGTTCCAAAAGACAAAGAAGATGAGTTTTACGATAAGATAAGAGAAACCGCGATTCAAAATGTTGATAAAGGTGAAGACGTACCTTTAAGTCAAAAACAAATGATTGATATCTGTGTTATCTTAAACGGTAAAATACCTAAGGAAGATAAAGTTGTTGAAGAAGAAGTTCAGAGTTATATTATGGGAACAAAGTTTGGTCCCATATTCTTAAACTAAAATTATAAAAAGTGGGATTAATTCCCACTTTTTTTATTATATTTGCATTATGAAGCAGATACTATATAAGAAAGAATATACCAAATTTTCAAGTGTAAAGTATAAAGATTCAACACCAATCAATTTCATTCAAAAAGAAGTGGAAAACCATGATAATATCTTTTCGTTTGAACCTATGCCAACAAAAAAACATCCTGTATTTAAGTATGAACTATCAGATTCAACTGAACAATGTTATGCTGATAATTTTGGAAATCCTATGTGGTCTGTTGAAAAAAAATATTTCATGGTTGTTGTTGAAAAAGACGGTGATAAAGTTGCGATAAAATTGTTTTATGGTTTTAAATATCGTAGACCTGGTGTTCATTGGTTTAAAGTTAGAAAAGATATGGAGTTTATAACTGTAAATACAAAAACAGGTGATGTATATGTTGGAGGAATTCAAAAATATCATTTAAAAAGAGAATGCAGAAAACGAATCAGAAGAAATTATTTTTTGAATAATCCTATAAGTAACACGATGGCGGCAATTAAAAATAATTTGGAAGGCGAAGGTAATGAAACTGTTGCTACTGATGCAATGTCCATTTTTATGGATGAAATAGACCCAATAAATAATTTCGGTAGTTTAAATTTTAATCAACGACTATTCAAATTTTATCTGAATAAAAGAAATATCAAATTCCCTAATAATTTTTATTCTTTTGTGGATTATTGGTATGGTCCCGAAATCAGAAAAATTCTAAAAAAGAACGATAACAAGATGGTTGATAGTATTATGGAAAGGTATAAGTTATCAGGCAAGCAACTTAAAAAGGCGTTGCATAATTGTGATAGTTTGAATCTAAATACCTATAAGGTTGTTAGAGATTTATTTGGGGATGATTGGTTAAATCAAGATAATAAGTTAATTCTAGCTTGTTTAAACTACAAATCGGGGTTAGGTGCAGTCCCTAACGAATTCCGTGATTATATGACAACCGAAGAATTGAGAAGAGCGTTTGAACTTATTAAAGAAGTTGTTATATATCAGACCTTAGATTCATACACTTACTTTGACCATATAAGAATGTATACCGAATTAAAACGATTTGGTGAGACCGATTTGAGATGGATGTCATCAAACGATAGTAAATTCAATTTTAGAGAAGAACATTTGGATTGGTCTGATAAGTTGGAACATTATCGTCAAGGGTTTTACACAAGAATTTATCCTGAATATAGCTATGATTTTATACAACAAGCCATAGACATCGGAGGTAATACATATTACCCTGTATTATTGAATGATAGTGATGGGTACAATAAAGAAAGTGCCCAACAATCTAATTGTGTAAAGACCTATATAGGTAAATGTTCATCAATTATCATATCCGTTCGTAAGGGAGATATCAACTCAGATGAAAGAGCAACAATAGAATATTCTTTACAGCAAGTTCCAAGTGGTAAAGTTGAGGTAAAAAGAATCCAAAGTTTGGGGAGATTTAATGGTATTTTAAGTGAAGAATGGAAAGAGGTTCTATTTAAATTAGATGAGATAATGTTATATTATATAAAAGATGAAAAATTTGATACCGTTAAAATCAATAAGGTTTGTAAAAACGGTGTGGAACTTAAATCTGATTCTCATTGGAATGATAATGGTTATCTCATATGGACTTACGAACAAATTAAACAAAATCAAGGAACTGATTTTTTTATAAACAATTTTTTTTAATGGAAACACCTGAATATATCAAAAAGGAAGGAATCTTTTCCAAGATTTATATCCATATGTCTGAAGGTTTTGATGTTTTTTTGAAAGACAAAAAAATGAAAACCGTGTATAGTGAATCAACTTCAGATTCAAATACTGGTGTTATTAAATACAAATGTAAAATCTATCAAACACAACAAGAATTCTTTATATATTTATCATTTCGTGATGATGAAACAATTGATATGACCATATATTATAAAGAACCGCAATTGAGTGAATTAACAATTTTTATAAAACAATTATTAAAGCAATTTAACAATTATGTGATGTAGTGATAGTTATGGTAACACACTAATGAGTATGACTAACGGTAAAATATATAAAATACAAACAGGGGTTTTCGGTTAAAAAACTTTCAAAAATGTATCCCCAAGTAACTACCAGTACTTTATATGGTATAAAAAAATGGTAACAGGTGGGGTGATTTATAAATAAAACAAATAAAAAATAAATAAATATGGAAATTACAAGTGTAGAATTAAAACAAAAAATTGAAAATGGTGAGAAATTATTAGTTGATTTCTTCACAAACTGGTGCGGTCCCTGCGGCGTTATGAAACCTATGTTTGAATTGGCTTCAACTAAACTTAAAGATGAAAATGCGGAAATTCAGCTTTATACTATGAATCTTGAAGAAGATAAAGAATATGCTATTCAAGATTTGGGTATCAGAAGTGTTCCAACTATTAAGGGTTTTGTTAATGGTAATGAAGTGTATCATAATACGGGTGTTCTTAAAACTGAGCAAATAATACAAGTTGCTAAAAACTTATAATATGAAGAATTTAAATGTTGTTGTTTACACAATGAAAGGTTGCCCTTTCTGTACGGACTTCAAAGACATGTTGGTTAATGAAAACATAGAATTTTTTGATAGAGATATTGATGAATATAAAGATGAATATGATTTATTTGTTGAGATAACAAGTAATGAAATGATTCCTTCTATGTTAATTATTGAAGGTGATGAAAATTCTCACGAATCATTCTTATATGCACCTGAGAGAAATTATAACGAGTTGACTGAAGCGCTTGATATAATCAAGGAACATAAAAATAAACTCGGAATAATCTAAAAAATTATAAAATCTTTGATTTTCTTTTTAAGGAAATCATAATCTTCAAGTGGATTGGTTATTTCAGAATACCATTCCACTTTTTTTATTTCATTTTTCAACCAACTAAAATCAAAATCAAACATATCTAAAATTGCTGATGTTAGAGTATAATCAATTTCGTTTGATTCATTTTTTACGGAGAACATCTGGTCACCAGACTTATCTTTATTATTTGATAATTCAAGGGTTAAATAGTTGAAAGGATAAGATGATGGGATGTTATAGGTTATGTGTTTACCATAGTAATATAATAACCTTCCCTGACCTAACGAATAACCGTGTGGAAATTCAGAAATATGAGTAAAGTTATTATCTTCAGATATTGTCTCTAATGAATACTTGTAATTGTAAGATAGTGTTTCATCAATTTCAAATGATTGTATTTGTTGGTGATTGTACGAACAACTACTTGTGTTATGATAGGTGAACGATAATAAATCTGAAGGTCTTAAATTACAATCATATTCAATTAAATCAATAGTATGGGTTAGTTTAACATCTCCCATATAACTTTCAAACTTAACAATGAAATCATCTTTTAATTTTCCAATGTTTAAGGGGTCGTTATAAGTTGTTTTGCCTTTGATTACATAGAAATTAATACAATCAACAACTTGAATTATGGTTTCTTCTTCTTTAGGGATTTGATTTAAAATAAAATCTGCAAATAAATTTACAAGGGATAATCTACTAATCGGTGATTTCAATATCATTACTTCGGTTCTTTAACTTTTATTATTTTATTAAATATAATGTATTGAAATTAGAATGTAAAAGAAAAAAGGAGTCAACTAGACTCCTTTATTTATAATATCTTTAATTTCTTCTGTTGTGTCGTATAACATCTTCAAAAATCTTGGCCACATACCAGGACCAAAACTATGGACGGTCTCAATCAACTTCAAGTAATAAGGGTTTTTATTTTTTACGAACTCACTAGTTTCAGGGTAATCGGTTGAAATGTTTGCAACCAAGTTAGACATTCTGGTGTCCTTTAATTTTTCATCACTAATTCTATTTAAAATATCTAATGATATTCTTAATAAAGGTTCTCCTTTGGCAAAGTAATTAAGTATGTTAGTCAATGACTTTGACAACAATACTCTATTTTCCATTTTGTTTGTTCTACTATCTCTTCTTTTAAACTCATTAACAAGACCTTCTAAAAATTCATTTGTAATAGCTCTAAACTCAATAGGATGACCCCAGTATTTTTCGTCAACCTTAGGGTCATACTCTGCAAAATATTTTTCATTATATTGTGTTGTGAAGTTGGGGTCAGTGGCATGCATCAATTCATGATATAGAGTTAAGAATAAATTCTTTTTGGAACCAAATAATTTAGGATTAAGTTGCATTTCAAACTTCTGTGGGTTTTTTGTTGTTCTTGGTTTTAAATCCATTTGACCATAATTTTTATATCTTGGATTCAAGAACACTTTGAATTTACCATCACTACCATCCGCAGTTTTGAATTCCATTTGGTCTACTTCAACCTTTCTTGGAATTTCTTTACTACGTAACGCCCACAACCTGTCGGTCAACTCCAAAAGTTTTGTATAATCTTCAGGGGATAACTTATATCTTTTTTGTTCAGATATTACGTTTGATAATATGTTAAGAAACTTAATCATTTACTATTAAATATAATCGCCGAAGTACATGTTGATGTTCTTATCAACTTTTCTTGAATCAGGATAATCAGGAGGATAAACACTTAAACAATCCATACCTTCTTTTAAAATACCCAAGTAGGAACCCCAATATTCCAGTGTGCCATAAGTATATCCTTTATTTTCATTTAAGTAATCAAAAATATTACTTTCAAAGTTGTGAATTGGCACTCTAAATTTTTGAACTTCAGTATCTTTCTTGTATATGTGTGGTCTTGTCACCCATTCACCTTTTCCAAAGTAGGTTGAAAGCTCACTCCAAACATCTTCATACAATTCTTCTTCATATGCGCTATTGTATGAGTTACCATAGATATTATACAACTCACTCTTTAATTCTTCAAGTTCATTACCCATTAATTCTTCCATGGTTTCTTCATTATCAACTACTTGGTCTATATTGGATTGGTCAATAGTAACATATTCAGGATGACCTTGTTGTTTGGCGTAATCTTCAAGTAAGTCGGTGTATGGTTCAATTTGTTTACCTTCTAACGATTTGATAATATACTCTTTTAGGTGTAATAAGTTTTCTTTGGTTAGTTCTTCAATTACATCACGATAAACATTGTCGGTTAAATCGTGATAACTCCAACCATAAGAATGACTATCGTACTCACCACTTAATAACGCCTCAACCGTATCTCTTGAAATGTCGTTTCTTCTATTATCACAAAATAATTCTGCAAGGTCTCCTTGGCCATGAACAACCAAATATGGTTCACCATTAACTAATTCAACATCACCCAAATACTTTAAGACATATTTCCAAAACTTCTCTTTATCATTTTCATAATAAAATAACAATAAATCATTTTGATACTCATCCATAACCTTTCCATCAAGGTCTAACTCATCTAATAAATCTCTTTTATGTAGTATTTTAAAAAATGTTTGAACATCACCAATATATTTGATGAAATCGGTATCACCATCATTAAACATTTCAATTAATTCCTGAATATCCATAATATATAAATACAAAAAAAGGGATAAATTTTTATCCCTTTTTAAATTTTGTTAAATGTAAGACAATTACTTACTTGTCTTATTCACATTGTAGTACTTTTCAATAGTTTTCTTGATTGCACTTTTAACACTCTCATTTGTTTGTTGTTTTTGAGCTTGTGCCGCTTGTACTTGTTGAACAGTAGGCTGTTGTGATTCGTTTCCTTTATTTTTGCATCCGCATCCACCCATGATTTTAATTTTTTTTTTTAGTTTATTATTTTAAATTTATGTTTGTAACAACTTTTTCTAATTGAACCTTTATGTCCATTATTTAATTTAATACCTCTTAAACAATTTGAAATACACATTCTAACATTTCTTGGTTTACCTTTCGCAAATCCATTTAATATTAAATAATTTGCACCATCAACCAAAGTTTCAAATATGAATTCTTCATTAGTTTCAAGATTTGTTAATGAAAATTTATATATATTCCCATTCTTATTTAAATTATATTTTGATAATTTAATTTTTACTTCATCATTGAATGTGTTTCGTCTAAATTCGTTTACCGAAGCTAAATTATAACCATTTTTAAGATTATTAGATTCATATAGTGTAATAAATTTATTTTCAGATTCAATTAACTCACTAGGTTCACAATATTCAACAATTTCAAATATAAAAACATCTTTACCGTATTTGTTATATGATTTTTGTAAATATTCATTATCGTGAATACCTTTATCCAACATCCAAAAATGTTTATATTCTCGGTTTGAAATATTAACACTACTACCAATGTAAACCTTGTTATTAGTGGTGTTAGTTATTTTGTAGATACCAGAATTCATAAAAATTGAAATTATTATTTCTCAATAATAAATATTATCTTTGATGAAATATAAACATAAAAGAATATTTATTAAATAAAAGTGTGATGGATTTTTTAAAATTAATACAAGAAGGTAGGGTTGATGACTTTAAAGCCAAGTATTCACAGAAATTTGGTGGAGAAAATGTAAATAAGATTGTTAATTCAGTCCCCCAAAAATATTTGGATTGGGTTGGTAAGAACTTAGATGTTGTAAATTTTGATGAGACATTTGGTAAGGTCTCCAATGCGTTGAATAAGTTTGAAAAGATTTCAAGTAATTTACCTATTACAGATTTAACACAATATAAAAGTGTTGGACAATTATTTGGTGCCATTAGTGATTATGAAGGTAGACAAAGAAGAAATGTTAAAAAGGTTGAAGGTGGTAATGTTGTTTATGATGACGGTAAATACTTTGTTGTTAACCCATTAACACACGAATCGTCTTGTTATTATGGTAAAGGTACTAAGTGGTGTACTGCAACTGAGAGTGATTACAATTTCAAAAGATATAACGATGACGGCAAGTTGTTCTATATCTTGGACAGAACGCTCCCAACAAATGACCCTTTCTATAAAGTTGCTTTGTTAAGAAAATTTGATGGTGATAAAACTTATTATGATGCCAAAGACGATACAATTAAAAGTGGTTGGATTTATAATACAAACAAGTTAAAAGAGATATTATCATCAGTTGACGATTACTTGAATACGGAGTATGCTGAGCAGATTAAAATATATTCAGATAAAGAAGCGGTTAAGAAAGAAAAAGAAAGATTAGAAAGATTAAGAATTCAAAGAATTTTAGAAGGAAGAAGGGATGAAGCGAATGACAGAAGATTAGATAATGAATGGGAGTTAGGTCCTGATTGTCCTGACGAAGGTCTTAAAGCTCATGCCTTGTTAGATTGGTTGGATTCAAATGGTGATGTTGAAATAATAACCAACGAAGACCGAGGCGAAATTGCAAGAATTCAAAATGAGATTGACCGACTTCAATTAGAATACGATAATGATGAAAATGTAAGAGGAGATTTATTGGATGAGATAAGCGAACTTGAGGATGAATTGGACGAGTTTACATCTAAAATTGATGTTTATAACATTGTCCCAACTGGTAACTATTATGATATGTCAGAGTTTGAAGTCATAGATAGTCCTGTTGAGGGTAGAAGATATGCTGTTGGTGATGAAGGTGAAGTTAAATCAAGTGCTTATGATTATGTTGAGCAATTGATTGATGACATTGGGTACGGAGGATTCAATGAAAGTTTTGCAAAAGGATTCATTGATGAACGCGCGGTATTAGATTATGCCGAAGAGTTTTATGAAGACGATATTAGAGAAAATCCTGAATCATATTTTGATGAGGAAGATAGAATGTTATCTGACAAACAAGAAGAAAAGATAGAACAATTAAAAATGAGAATATCTCAATTGGAATCCATGATTGAAAAATTTGAAGAAGAGATGGATGGTGAGAACGATGATGACCTACAAGAAAGAATTGATGAGATGAATGAAAGAATTGAGGAGATGAATGATGAGATTACTGAAATAGAAGAAGACCCTGAAGGTGACTTTCCTGAAGAAAAAATTGACGAGGCTATACAAGATAAAGTTAGTGATGTCAGATATGATGTTACGAGTTTTATGGTGGACTTTGGTTTGAATTGGGAAGATTATATTGATAAAGATGAATTTATTGATGGTGTTATTGACGCTGATGGTTATGGTCATACTTTAAATGGTTATGATGGAAATGCGGATGAACAAAAGGTTTTAGACAAATGGTATTATGTGATGAGATTGGATTGATTCCCGTAAAATTTTAATTATTATTTTCGTATGGTGAGAAAGAAAAAAATGTTATTTAAACTGAATCCAGAATGGATGTTTAAAGAGCCATTGGACTTTGAATATAACAAATACACTTTATTGGATTATATACAAAAGTGCGAACAAAATTTAGATAAGTTTGAAATCTATCCTGATTTTGTTGAGTTATCGTTACATCTTGCCAACATCCAATCTTTAAATAAAGAGAATACTTTATTGTTAACCGACAAAAAATTTGAATCCTGCGATGATGAAATCATGTTAAGGGATTTATATCCAAAAAAACCAAGAGAACTTTCAGATGAAGAACGAAACGAATTGTTGAAGACGATAGAATACTCAAACTACAAATTATTTGACACATTCAATTTTGCCAAATCAATTTGGGATTTAGTTTTTGATACTGTTGAAATTTCCTTAAAGAAAAACAAGGATAATCTGGGTTCAGGTATGGGTTATTGTTTCCATTATGGAAAGAAAGAAAACAAAGTTTATGTTTGGGAATATCAAATCAAACGTGACCGAAAGCAACCCAACACAAACAAAACAACAATCAAGTTAATTTATGAAAACTCCCCTGAAGATATTACCTTATCTTCAATCATAGAAAAAAACTCATCTTTTGTTAAAAGGAACTATAAGACATTCCCTGTATTTGAAATGAGGTGTAATCAAGAGTTCCCAATGGAACAAACAATAGTTCCAATCATGAAAAGGAAAATTATGTCATATATTTTTCAAATTCCTAACTTAACTAAGATAAAAAACTTTGACTCTAAATAAAAAATCATTTATAATTGGGTGTAATGGGATTTAACAAGAGATATATTAATTACCAAAATACTTTAATCGCCCTTCAATCTAACAAATTAAAAGATTATTATGGGAAGAGTGATGCCCTTATCTTTAACGATGAAAAGAGTGAAAAAGTTTATGATTTATTTGTGGAAGGTAAAACAACTGAAGAAATAATAAAATTAATTAACCTGTAACATGGAAGAAAAAGTAACCAAAAATTTAATGGGTAAGCTTAGACAACCCATCCACATTGATTACATATCAATGTATATTCTTAGAGAATCAATTGAAAAAACTAAAGACATCATTGATAAATTAGTTGAAGACAATATTATTGAAGAATCAAAATATGCGAAAGATTATTATGTGGTTAAAACCGTATAAGATTCAAAACGGATACAAAAAATAAATTAAAATTAAACTATCAAATCAAAAGTAATATGAGCGAACAAGTTAATCACCCAGAACATTATGGAGGAGAAGAAAATCCATACGAAGCCATCAAAGTTATTGAAGAATGGGATTTAGATTTCCATCTTGGTAATACCGTTAAATATATTTCAAGGGCGGGAAAGAAAGGAACAGACAAAGAACTTCAAGACCTTAAGAAAGCGTTATGGTATCTTGAAAGGAAAATACAAAGTTTAGAAAAAAATAACGGAGAATAATTAATTTATTAAGTTACATTTATGATGACTCAAAAGTTCAACTAACAAGAAAAAAAGAATATTATGAAAAATATAGAAAATATAGAAGATGTGTTGAATCAGATTATCAACGGGAATTGTATTGAAGAAATGGCTAAGTTCCCCGAGGGTTGTGTTGATTTAATTGTAACATCACCACCCTATGGTGTTGGCATCAAATACGATGTTCACGATGACGATATGGATATTGAAGAGTATCTTAAGTTTACTAAAGAATGGTTAACCGAAGCTTATAAAGTGTTGAAAGACGATGGTAGAATTGCATTGAATATCCCATATGAAATTAACCGACAATCTAAAGGTGGAAGAATATTTTTTGTTTCCGAAGTTTATCAAGTGATGAAAGAGATTGGATTCAAATTCTTTGGTATCGTTGATTTGGAAGAAGATAGTCCACATAGAAGTAAGACCACAGCTTGGGGTTCTTGGATGAGTTCATCGTCACCATATATTTACAATCCGAAAGAATGTGTGATTCTTGCATATAAAAAACATCACATTAAGAAAATTAAAGGACAACCACAATGGACGGGTATTCCGACAGATGTTGAACAAGAAGATGGTACCGTAAAAAAGAAAGTAGTTTATCTTGAAGAAGATAAGAAAGAGTTTATGGAATTAGTATTCGGACAATGGAAATACTTTGCGGATACCAAATCTTTAACTAAAGCAAGTTTCTCAATGGATATTCCAAATAAAGCCATCAAAATATTGACTTATAAAAATGATATTGTTCTTGACCCATTTGCTGGTAGTGGAACTAGTTTGGTTGCAGCTGAAACCTTGAATCGTAGATGGGTAGGAATTGAATTGAGTGAGAATTATGCAAAGATTGGACGAGATAGAGCCCAACATTTTATTGATTTAAATAGACAAACCAAATTAGAATTTAATTAAAAGGGTCATAAAACCCTTTTTTTTCTTTTATGGATATTTATTAGTAAAAACAAAATGGTGAATATCATATTAACTGAAAAACAATTAGCATTGATTACACGAAATTTTGATGATAAAAATAAAAAATAATTGAACAATATGAAAGAAGAATTAATACTTAAATTAGTACAGATACAATTACAATTCAAATTTTTGCATTGGCAAACATTTGGAGATGCTAAACACAGGGCTTACGGCGAAATCTACGACAATTTAGGTGAAACAATTGATATGTTTACTGAATCCATGATGGGTAAATACGGTAGACCTGAATTTGAACCTGAGTTTTCAATTATGTTCCAAGATATAAGTGCAATCAATGTTCAAAACTTTTTGGACGGAATCACCGAGTTTTTGGTTGATATGACAGAACAATTAGATTCAAGATACGATACTGATTTACTTAACCTTAGAGATGAAATGTTGGGTGAAATCAATAAATTAAAATACTTATTAACATTAAAATCATAATATGGGACAAAAAATAATAAAATTAACTGAAAACGATTTACGAAACATCGTTAAAAGAGTTATCACAGAACAAACTGAAGAGCTAAACTTCATTAAAGGTATTCAAAATTTTTTGAATACAAAGGGAGCTAAATTGGTAGTTAATGGTAAAGCAGGACCTAACTCACCAACTGAGAATGAAATCTCTAATTATCAGGCTAAGATTAAGGTATATCCTGCTGATGGGGTTTGGGGTCCAGACACATGGGATAAAATGCCTGCACAAGACAAAGTACTTTTGAAAAAGTTAATTGCTAAAGAAGGTGGATTAATTGATGAGTTTTTAAACTGGATAGGTTTATAGTGAAAAAACAATTAAACGAAATTGGTTTAAGAGATACTTCAGATTTAAGGAAAAGATATGTTAAAATAAATACTCAACTGAATCACCAGGCTCAATATTAAGTTCTTCACAAGAACCACCATCAATTTCCAAAACAATATTTCCGTTACCGCAATAACTTGGACACATGTCATCATCACATGGAGGACAATTGTGATGGATATTAACAATAACATTATTTTTGATGATAATAATGTCCAACGGAATTATACAATTCTTCATCCAAAAACATTGTTTATCACCGCCCATCAAAAATAATAGACCATCAAAAGTTTCGTCAAAAGTTTTACCCATCATACCGATGTATTTTGATTTTTCATCAACAAGGGTTTTGACTTTGAAGATATTTTGGTTGATTTTTACTTTCATACTAATAAATAGTATGAATCATAAAAGAATAATTAAAACTATTTATGCGGATATGAAAAGTAACATTATTAGATTGAACGAAACTGAATTGATTAAAATAATTAATCGTATAATTTCAGAGCAAACTCTTATGAGTCAAGATGAACTTGAATTAGTTGAGTTGATTAAAATGGGTGACCGAAGAGCTCAAACAGAGTTTTTCAATCAATTTTATAAAAGGATAAAAAGTTTCATCAAATCAAAAACTCAAAAATTTGACGATGATGATATTGATTTAATTGCTTCCAAATCATTAGAAAAGGCGATAAAATATATTGATAAGTTTCAAGGTAAAGGTTCTTTGAGTTCATGGGTTATAAAAATCGCTTACAATACAATGTTAGATAAAGTGAGAGAATTAGAACAAAATAAATTCAAATCAACAAGACACATTGACCCAAGCCAAATATCCCAATCTGATAGATATTATGATAGTCCAATATATAATGATGTTAAGAAAACCTTTGAAGATTTCTTGAAAACATTGAAAGAAAAAGAAAAAGATATTATGGTTCTCAGAGTGCAAGGAACACCAAATAAAGAAATAGCTGAAATAGTTGGAACTTCTGAAGGAACTATTAAATGGTATATTAGTACTTTAGCTAAGAGATTCAAGGATTATATGGAAAAAAATTCATAATTTTCATTTAATTATTTGACTTTTCAACAACCTGTGATATATTTATAATCTCAGTCCGAAAGGACAAACATCCCCAATTTTAAATAAGTTTCAAAAAAGATTTGATTAAATGAAAATTTAATCTTAACTTTGTGAAACAAATGAGATGAGAATCTCGCAAAACCCCACAAATGGTTTGAGAAAACTATATTAAATGTGGGGTTTTTTAAAAAGTTCTTTAAAATATTATATTATGAAGTGGAAATTGTGAAAATTTATAAAAAATATTTTTTACTCTCATTGGTTTGGTTTATATTTGCGCTATCTTAAATACTTAAACTAAAAATTATGATAGCAATTGGATTCGCCACAAAATATTATACTCTCTGGGATTATTCAAAAGAAGAGCAATATTTCACCGATTGTAACGGAAAACACCATTTCGGTGGATACAAACATAGATATGTTTACATAAAGAACATAAGTAAGGATATAGATAAAGTGAATGACTTGTATCCTAACATTGAGCCAAATCTTGAATTGTATGGTCGTAAATCTTCATGGGAAAGAGCAGACGAGATTAAATTCTCTAAAAGTCAATTTAGATATGGGCTCTATAAAGGAACTGAAATATTAGAGTGTAATGATGTATGGCAATTAACTCGATGTTATAATGACCAATTCGAAGGTGCGAGAAGAGCATTCGCAAGACGCCGATTAATTGAATTAGGAGAACTTGTTAGATATGATTGGTTAGAAAATATTGGTTCAAACCTCGGTCGTTCAGAAGAACATAGAAACCCTATTTATTGTGTCGCTATTAGAAAGTACGCAACTTGTGCGGAGGTTAAATTGCTTGAAGCGAAAAAAGCGGAGGAGATAAGAAAATCTCAGACGACGTTCCTACATCAGAATGGAGATAAGGTTGAATTAGAATTGACCGAAATACACAGATTTTCCTTTGAAACACAATTCGGATATTGTTCAATTGTTACTTATCAAAATAAGGAAGGTCAAATTTACAAATACAAAGGTGGAACTCCGCCAAACATAAATGATTTGGAATATTCAAAAGTAAAGTGTACAATAAAACACGCTGACTATAATGGAGAAAAACAAACACTAATACAAAGAGTAAAATTGTTAACAACTTCCGATAAAAAACTTTCACAAAAAAATTTGTTTAATTGAAAAGTTCTTCTTAACTTTGTGAAACAAAACCAAAAACATATACAATGACAACTACAAAAGACGTAAAAGGTAAACAAATTTCATTAGGTAATAAAGTTATTTATATCAGTAATACAAATGGTGCAGGATTGGAGTTCGGGGTGGTTAAGAAAATTACTGATAAAATGGTGTTTGTTGAGGGTTCAAGTGTTAATAGACAAATCTCAAAAGAAAATTGTGGTAGAATGATATGTGTGATTGATTAAATAGTTCTTTAAAATATTATATAAAAAAAGTTTACAAAAAAGTTTGACAAATTGAAAAGTTTATCTTACCTTTGTAAACCAATCAAGAAAGGGTTGACGATGTTGTAAAACTATGGTTTCCTTTTCTAAAATTGAAACAAGCTCTTTGAAAGATATTATTATCCATCAGATTGTTGATGATGAGACCTTCGGGTTGATTCTGAGATTTACTTCTGAAAATGATAATCGGCCGTATATGGTCGTTAAATAAATTGATTAACATCAATATAAAGTGAATGTGTTGTGTTAACATGTTTGCGGCTTCGGAAACGGAGCTTGAGTATACAAGCGAAATATCATTTTTGCTTTAGTAACCGAGGGTAACACTGTAGGTGAAGAGTTGAGATGACCAAGCGATGTGGGTCGTTTGGTTGAGGTGGGAACACCAATAAGAATAATTCGTAGGGATATTGTAAGAAGTGTGACCTCCAATCTCATCATTGCGTGTTCCAATAAGAAAGTGGACTTAAAACCGAAAGGTATGATGGTGTACAGGCGGTGCTGTTACTATCCCTACTTTGAATCTACCAAGGTTCTTAGTTTGAAGTTGACTTGATATATGGAGATGGGGACATCTCAAGGAGTGGTTTAGTATTCTGTTGTTCAAAAGATAACGGAGCTTACGGTGGACCACCACTTCTAACATCCACGACACACAAACTTATAATTTACAATGTTAATGTAAAAGTTAAACTAAAAATCATAAGCACAAGTGTCCATCACTCGTAAATGAAAGGTGATTCCTTAGTTATGGGCTGTCCATAGCACAAAAAGACCGCAAGTCTGATTGTATTCTTACGAAAAACCTCTATGGTGTCGAAACCTGAGTTAGCTCGCAAGGTTAAAGAGAGTTGAGTATTAAGAGAGTAGTTTACGAGTCAAGAAGTAATTGGTATAACCAATTATCACTGAGGATTACATCTCAAAAGGATGTGGAAACGAACCGAAACAATAATGGTTCTAAAGATTCTTAATAACAGGTTTATTCTCAACCTTTTAGCCACTAAACCCCATCTGTTAATTCAGGTGGGGTTTTTTATTTATAATATTTTATTTGGTATTTCAGAATTAATTTTGTATCTTTGTATTCTAAATCGGAAAAGGATATGAACATGGCATCACACAACATCAAGATTCAACACGAAACATTTGGGGTA
>Ga0209296_1000767_pt1 | contig 27040 bp, 22 predicted proteins | sample S_130206_EF_Meta_FD_187319 | JGI IMG/M metagenome (GOLD analysis project Ga0209296, IMG submission 187319) | Freshwater microbial communities from Lake Simoncouche, Canada to study carbon cycling - S_130206_EF_MetaG (SPAdes) (version 2) | ecosystem: Environmental > Aquatic > Freshwater > Lake ... | reverse complement strand
CCACGTGGCGTTGTAGATGATGTCCGTTCCAACGGCTGAGATATCGCAGATGCCGGTGAGGTTGACATTGGTGCCGGCAGTGGTGGTGATGGCGGTGTCGCCGAGTGAGGCGGTGAGCGGTGCGGCACACGTTTGCGCACGCGCCTGTTGCCCAACGAGCGGCGCCAATACAATCGCCGCCGTAATGGCTGCAAGGCGCGCGTATGTCGATACTGTGTGGCCTGTCATCTCGCAGCGGTCCTGTGTGTGCTTTAGCGACTCATGCGGGCCGTGCCCGGGATACGGTTGAACCATGGCCTACTTCGACCATTGTCTGTGTCAATTGTGACGCAATCGTGTCTTGTTTCATACGGTCAATCAAGGCATTTGCGCTCGGAAATCCTGAACTTATTGCACTCATACTGGGCATGTGAGTGAATAGTTCAAACTTTGCCTGTGTTTCCGGTTCTCGGCGAGCGAATCTGTGCCGGGGCGGCTGGCAGCCGGACGGTCGGGCGTTAGACTTCTAGGACTCTGAGGATGGTTTGCCGGCCGCCGTGGCCGCAGCACAATCCTCCGGGAAGACCTGACTTTGAGACCACCCCCATGTCCGTGACCATTGGTTCCCACGCACCAGCCTTCAAACTCCCCGCACGCCCTGGACACGAAATCGACGTCGGCAACGTGATCGGCAAGCAGAAGGTTGTGCTGCTCTTCATCCCTCTGGCGTTTAGTCCCGTGTGCACCACGGAGTTCTGCACCTTCCGCGATGATTGGTCCAATTGGTCCAAGCTTGGCTGCGCGGTCTATGGCATCTCCGTTGACAGCCCGTTTGTCACCGACAAGTTCAAGCAAGAACTCTCTATTCCCTTTGACATTCTCTCCGACTTCAACAAGGAAGTGAGCCGTACTTACGGCGCTCTCTATGAGAATCTGATGGGCTTGAAGGGTGTTGGTAAGCGCGCAGCATTTGTTATCAATGCGGCAGGCAAAGTCGTTTACGCCAAGGTGAATGACGAAGCAGGGCAGCAGGTGGACTTTGCTGCCATTCAGAGCGCGGTGGAATCATGCTGAAAGGCGCCTGCTATCGATGCATGACGGCAGCGCTTCTAGCAACAACCGTGCTGGCAGCCGTGTTGTCGGGTGGTTGTTCGGCGTTCGCGCCGCCGCATTCTTCGGGCGGAATTCTGGTCATTGAAGTTCCCGCAGACAGTGGACCGGATGCAGTGGAGGCCGATCGTTCCACCCGTGAGGGCGAAATGAAGGTTGGTGATCGCCTTGAAGTCCGACTCGGCGCGTATGCGGGAACGGGTTTCGCATGGTCGCTTGCAGGCCCGGTTCCGGGCAACATGCAGATGACCACGGGTGACCCTGCTGGCAAGGTCGAGCCAGTGGCTGGTACGAAGGCTCGACCCGGTGGTGCCACCATGTCAACCTTTGGGATGACCGCGGTGGCACAGGGCGACGCCAAGATGCGCTTTGTTCTGATGCGTCCGTGGGAAACCGACGGCAAGCGCGAAGTTGCACGCACCATTGTGGTGGAAGTTGTTGTGAAGAACGCTCCCAATGCGGACGTGCACGCCACTGACCCGTTCAAGTGAGTGTGATGATTGCTGTTCGGCACCTGACCGGAGTCACGCCTAGCGCCCGGGTTTACGCGGGATTGATTGCGTACCGGGCAGCAATTGTACCGATCTTCCTGATACAATCCCGCTCTCTCTGCGGGAGTAGCTCAATGGCAGAGCAGCTGCCTTCCAAGCAGCAGGTTGCGGGTTCGAGTCCCGTCTCCCGCTTTTAACAGCACCGACCGTCACGGTTGGGAATTGACCCCACGACGTGAATTACCGCCGCAAGAAGCGCTCTCAGGAACACGAAGCAGCCGACCACAATCACGGCGGGGCTTCGCCGCGGGAGCCGTTTGATCACCCCTTGGTCTCCAAAGCGGTTGCCGAGGTGATTACCACGCCTGACGCGTTGGCGGTACTGATCGCTGACATTCGTTCTCATCCGGTGGTGGCGTACGACACCGAGTTCATCGGCGAAGAGAGTTTCTATCCCAAGCTGTGCTTGGTGCAGGTGGCAACGCCCACCGCACTTGCCTTAGTGGATCCACTGCCGTTTGAGGCTGCTGGGCATGACCTCGGCGAGTTCTTCCGTTCGATCGCTGAGCCGGGCCGCACGATTCTTGTGCATAGCGGCGATACGGATATTGACATACTCCGTCGCGGTGCAGGGATTGAGCCGAGCGATGTGTTCGATACACAGGTTGCAGCTGCGCTCGCGTGGATGCCATGGCCGTCAAGTCTGGGCACAGTGTTGGAGACGCTCACTGGCTACCGACTTGGGAAGGCTCATACGTTTACCAATTGGGATGCCCGACCACTCACGCCCGCTCAGCTTGGTTACGCGGCGGACGATGTGCGCTACATGCACTTGATTTGGCACATGCTTTCGGAGCGCCTCGCCACGCTTGGACGAAGCGACTGGGCCGCCAGTGAAAGCCGTGAACAACTGCGAAGTACGGCATTTGACCCCGAAGGCCAGCTGCGCCGCTTGCATCGCACCGAGCCACTGCGTGCCGGGCAGATGGCTGTTGCCCGTGCATTGGTAACGCTGCGCTATGACCTCGCACGCAAGCATGACATGCCCGCGCGAGTAGTCCTGCCAGACACCGCCGTCATTGAACTAGCCAAGCGAAAGCCAACCGATCGGTCTGCCATCGGCAACATTTCCGGCATTCCGCGTCGGATCGCCTCAGTGCATGCCGAAGATATTGTGAGTGCGATCGCTGGCTGCAAAGCCGTGGCCGTAGACCATGACCCCGGCAATCCGCTGGCCGACGACATGCGTGTCCGTGCCGAAAGTGATCAACTGTGGAACGCGTTGCAAGTTCGCTGCGCATCCACTGGTCTTGCCTCCAACCTGGTGGCGACCCGCGCTACCTTCTCCCGCTGGTACTTCTCGGTGGTGGAGGCGCGCCGTCGGGGGCAAGCCCTCGGCTGCTCGGAGGGCGAGGCGCCACTCTTTACCGGGGGCGACTGGCGCATTGAGGCCGTTGGGCGTTGGCTTGAAGGATTTCTGAACGGAACTGAACGCCTTGAATTGGTGTGGTCCCCGTCCGGAACGGTGGCACCCGGCTTCTCTCGCGCGCACGGCGTCTAGTTTCAGGGCTGGGCGGTAGACTTTTTGGCATGATCCTGAACTACTCGACCTCGGCTCGAATCTCCTCGCTCAAGTCCGTCATTTCTGGAAGCATGTTCGTAAGAATGTGCCCGGTGTTATTGCTGGGAGCGGCCGCACTGTTTGTGCCGGCATGCAACACCAGTTATTCATATGCCTACGGCGACGGCTCGGGCGGTTATCCATACGACTGGAAGGTTCTGCTGAAGGGCGACAGTCTGGATGCTTGGAAGGTGTTCCCGAGTGAGACGAAGGGCGATGCTGCGGCCACATGGACAGCGAAGAACAACTTGCTCTTCTGCTCCGGAACTCCTACGGGCTACATCGCCACCGTGAGCGAATTCACCAACTTTGAATTGGAACTCGAGTGGTGCTTTGATCCTTCGAGGGGCGCTGGCAACAGCGGCGTGCTTCTGCGCGTGCAACAGAAGGATGAGATCTGGCCAAAGAGCATGGAAGCGCAATTGGAGTCGCGCCATGCGGGTGATATTTGGAACATCGGCGACTTCCCCGCGAAGGTGGATCCGGCGCGCACGCAGGGCAGGCACACCATTCGTATGGGCGAGTGCGCCGAGGCGCCGCTGGGCGTGTGGAATCGCTACCGCATTGTGATGAATGGCGGTCGCTTGGAGATGTACGTCAACGGCGAACTGCAAAACGTCGCAACCGATGTTGCCGTTCTGCCTGGCCGCATCGCACTGCAGAGCGAAGGTTCGTACATCATGTTCCGCAATATTCGCGTGCGTGAATTGGGCAACGCCACGAAGGGCGCAGCCGAGGCGGGCAAGTGACGACCGGCAACGCGTCGGGCGCGCCTGCTGCGTCGGTCGGTGCCACTGGTGCGGGTATGGATGCGGAAACGTGTAGCGCTGCGCATGCAGTTCCTGCCAGCGCGCTGCATCTGGTTCGACCGAATCCCGCCAACGCGGTGCCTGTGGCCATGGATGGCGTGAAGGACACGCGCATGGAAATCTTGGTGGGCCGCCAGCATGGGGCTCCCAACTTTGCCATGCGGCATTATGTAGTCGCCCCCGGCGGGCATACGCCGCATCACGCGCACAACTATGAGCATGAAGTCATCGTCATCGATGGCGAAGCTGATGTCACCTATGGAACGGCAACGCACCGGATCCGGAGCGGAGATGTTCTGTTCATCGCTCCCAATCAGATGCATCAGTTCCGCAACGTCGGCGCTGTGCCGTTGCGGTTTCTGTGCATGGTGCCAACGAGCTTTGATTGCGGTAAGCCGACGCCCGGCTCCTAATCGGCGCGGGCGTTACCTCCACGAGTGAGTGACGCGCGGGTGATCACGCGTGACTGCGTAGCCAACAACTGCGCCCATCATCAGTAAAGACGAACGCGGCGGCAGGACGAATCCTGCCGCCGCGTTTCAATTGCACGTTGCGACCTTCAGGGCTGATCGCATCGAGCGATCACTTCGTAGGCGTCTCGTCTTCCACTGGCGCAGCCTTCGTCGGAGCAGCCTTTGGCGTGGTTGCCTTGGTGGCAACCGGAGCCTCAGCTGGCGTACGGTCTTCGCTGGAAGTATCCAATGCCATGTCGATGGAGAGCGGCGTGAGATACAACTCGACGCGACGGTTCTCCGAGGAGCCCTTCGCTGAATTGATCACCACCGGACGGTATTCGCCGTAGCCGGCGATCTGGAAACGACCAGCACTGACGTTGTCCTTGACCAGGGCGTTGCGCAGGCTTGCCGAACGGTAAACCGAAAGCATCAGGTTGGTGCCGTACTTCGACTTGGTGCGAACCAAGGGAGTGTTGTCCGTGTGACCAACGACCTTGACTTCAAACTTGGAGGCCAAGTTGGAGTTCAGGATGTCAGCGAGCTTGGCAAGAACGGTCGAAGCGCCGGGCTTCAACTGATCGCTGCCCGAGTCGAACGTGAAATCGTTCTTGAAACGAAGCATGCCGGTGCGTGCATCGAAATCAAAGACGTCGGGGTACTGGCTCTGCAGTGCAGTCAGTTCCTTGGTGAGGTCATCAGGGAGCTGATTGACTTCGAGCATGGCGAGCTGCTTCTTGAGCTCGTCATACTTCTTGGCCCAAGCTTCCATGTCGGGGTCGCCGTTGGCGATCCGCTTCTGCAGTTCTTCAAGGTCAGCCATCGTGGCGGCGATCTGCGTACGCAGACGATCCTCGTTGGCGCGAGCAGTTGATAGCTCGTTCTGCGTCGTGAGCAGTTGTTGCTCTTGACCCTTGTAAGAGGTGAGTAGATCGTTGTATTTCTGCTCTGGAACGCAGCCCGTTACAAGAAGGGCAGTACCGATTAGCAGACCACTCGTCATCCATGCGCGCTTCGTCATAGGGATCCTCCCAAAAGCGTGGTGTGAGGCCGAACCTGCGATGCGCTCGCACGGCTCGGCGATGTAAAAGACAGCGTCCCGTAAAGGACGCGCGTATTGTAACGGCGTATTGATGATTGTGCGAGCCCACTATGTCAAACACGCCCAAGATTCAGGATGATTCTGTTGCCGCTCCGGTAGCCGTGCGCGCCGCGTGGTTGGCCGATGGTCGCGGCGCGTGCTTCGCACCCGGCGTGTTAGTGCTGCGCGGTCGCACCGTGGTGGCGGCGGGATCGCCGGAATCAGTGGGCGTGCCGGGCGGGGCGGTGACGTGGGTGGACGCCTCCGACTCCGCGGTCATGCCCGCGCTGGTGAACGCGCACACGCACCTTGACCTCACGCTGGTTCCGCGGATTCCGGAGCCGGAGCACTTCTTCCAATGGCTGGGCGGGGTTCGCTCGGCGCGGCTTTCTATGACGGCGGATGACGTTCGGCAGTCGGTGCTAGCTGGAGTGCAACGTCTTGATGCAGGTGGAGTTGCGGCAGTGGGCGACATTGCTGGAACGCATGCGTTGCACGCCTCACTGGCGGCATGCGCCGACATGGGTCTGGGCGGCTGCGTCTTTGAGGAGGTATTTGGCATGGGTCCTCGCGTCCCTGCCTGCCTGGCGGCGATGGAGGCTGTGACTCCTGCGCCCGCGGGGCCTGCGCGCGGGATCCGGCGCGGCGTTCAGCCTCATGCCCCGTACTCAAGCGATCGGCGCGTCTTTGAGGCGGCCTTGCGGTCGGGGGTGCCCGTCTCCACTCACTTGGCGGAGTCGGTGGACGAACGGCGTTTCCTCGCGGACGGATCGGGCCCGTTCCGGGATCTTTTGGAAAGCTTCGGTCTGTGGGACGGGACTTTCTCAGCCGGCGCCCGCCATCCGATCGACTGGATGGCCGAACGGCTCCGGGCAGCGTCAGCGGGTCCTGGCGGGCGGCAGAGCCGGGTGCTGTGCGCCCACCTCAACGATGTTGATGATCAGGCGCTGGCCCTACTTGCAACGCTGCCGATCGACGTTGCCTACTGCCCGCGGGCAAGCGAGTTCTTTGGACACGCCGGTCACCGCTACCGTGCGATGCGCGCGGCCGGGGTGAACGTGTGTCTTGGAACGGACAGCGCGCTCAACCTTGACACGCCAGACCGGATCAGCACGCTCGATGACCTGCGTCTCCTCATGCGTCGCGATCAACTGCCACTGGCCGACGCATTGGAGATGGCCACCGTGGCGGGCGCACGAGCGCTTGGGTTGGACTCGGCGCGCTGGGATTTTTCCCTTGGTCCAGTGGCGGGCGTCATTGCAGTTCAGCTTGGGAAGCACCGTGCTCCGGCGGACTTTGGGAAGACCAGCACGGCGCCGCGGTGGATATGCCGTCCGGCTGTGTTCTGATTGCAAATCCCCGGCACTTTGGGGAACTTTCGCAATTTCGAGCATTCTGCCGTCCGGCGCCGATACAGTAGTACCGCGCTACAGTGGTGCACTCATGAATAAGACTGCCGAGCAAAGCAATGCAGCGGAGATCCTGGCCAAGGCCGGGCCGTATCCATTGGAGGCATACCAGTTCATTCAAGACGGCCTTCGATTCACCGTGCGTCAAGTGCATGAGCAACGCGCCGAAGATCACGGCCTTGGTGGACCACCCGCCACGGAGCATGTTTCCGGGCAGCAACTCTGCATGGGATTGCGCGACTTCGCCATTGATCAATACGGGTTGCTGGCTCGACCGGTACTTGCCCGTTGGTGCATTCTGCGTACCGATGACTTTGGTCGCATGGTCTTTGCCATGATTGCCGCCGGCGCCCTCAGTAAGACACAGCAGGATTCCCCCGAAGATTTCCGCAGCGTCTTTGACTTTGCCGAGGCGTTTGACTGCGAGCACGTCGCGGGTGCCATCCGTATGCCAGTTGGGTGACCGGGGCGCAACCGCCTACACTCCCCAACTATGTTTGAGCGCCTGAGCGAGTCCCTAAGCACCGCCTTCCGGAACCTATCCGGCCGAGGTCGGATTTCCGAATCCAATGTCCGTGAGGCAATGGCTGAGGTGCGCACCGCGCTCCTTGAGGCCGATGTCAATCTTGAAGTGGTCGATCGCTTCTGTGAGGACTGCGTCCAAGACGCGCTCGGCAAGGAAGTCACTCAGAGTCTGCAGCCTGGCCAAGAGATGGTGGGCATCGTTCATCAGCGCCTCGTTGCGTTGATGGGGCCAGTAGATAGCCGGATCACGTTGGTGGAGCCTGGGCCAACCATTGTGATGATGTGCGGACTGCAAGGAAGCGGCAAGACAACCACCTGCGGCAAACTGGCGGCGTGGTTTAAGAAGCGTGGCCAGAGTGTCATGGTTGCCGCCGCCGATTTGCAACGGCCCGCCGCCGTGGAGCAGTTACAGATAGTGATCGAAGGTGTTGCTGCCGATGCCACCGGCCCCGGTCGCGTGGCTTTCTATGGCGAGCCCGACAAGTGCGCCGAATACGGCAAGGCAATCGGTGTTGCAGTGGGCGTCTGTCAGCGCGCACTGGCAGCGGCGCGTCAGGGCAAGTTTGACATTCTGATTCTCGATACTGCCGGTCGACTGCATGTGAACGATGAGCTCATGAAGGAGCTTGAGCAGGTTGATCGTGCGATGCAGCCGCACAACATCTTGTTGGTGGTGGACGCAATGACTGGTCAAGATGCGGTGTTGAGTGCCAAGGCATTCCATGCGCGCATGAAGGTGGACGGCATCGTCCTGACGAAATTTGATAGCGATACCCGTGGCGGCGCCGCGCTGAGTGTGAAGAGCGTGACTGGCGCGCCGGTGAAATTTGTTGGTACGGGTGAGAAATTCGACGCGCTGGAAGAGTTCCATCCAGAGCGCGTTGCCGGCCGCATCTTGGGCATGGGCGACGTGGTTAGTTTGGTGGAGCGCGCCCAGCAAGAGGTGAATGAGGAAGAGGCTAATGAGGCCGCTGAGAAGTTGGCCAAGGGGCAATTCACCCTTGATGACTTCCTCAAGCAGATGAAGATGATTCGGCGCATGGGTCCGATGAAGCAGTTGTTGGGAATGCTGCCGGGCGTCGGTGGCATGCTCAAGGATGTGAACATTGATGAGAATCAGGTGGACCGCATGGAAGCCATCATTCTCTCCATGACGCGTCGTGAGCGGCAGAAGGTTGGCATCATTGATCGCAGTCGTCAGAAGCGTATTGCTGCTGGCAGTGGCGCCAAGGTTGAAGATGTCTCGCGCATGGTCAAGCAGTTTGAGATGATGCAGAAGATGACCCAGCAGATGGCTGGCATGGGTTCCGCGGGCAAGATGAAAGCAATGAAGGAAATGGCTCGCGTTGCGCCTGGGGCCGGCGGCGGAATGCCTGGCTTCATGAGTCGCGGTTCAACCACGACCGAAAGCCCGAAGGCTCGGTTTAAGCAGCGCGGCAAGAAGCGCTAAATCCTGCAGCAGCTGTCATGCACTCAGCGCTTTGAGGCAATCCACTCGCCGAGTTTGGCGCGTGTCCATGTGTTGACGCAATGCGAGTTTCCAAGCCAACCGCGCCGAGCGGTGGCAATGCCGTAGGGGAGTTGGTCAAAGTCGCCGGCGCCGTGCGCGTCCGTATCGATGGCCACCAAACAACCAGCCTCGACGCACATGCGAACATGGGAATCACGGAGATCCAGCCGCATGGTGTTGGCGTTCACCTCAAGTGCTACGTTGTGCTTGGCAGCCTCGCGGGCGAGCAACGCAATGTCTGGGGAAAGTCCCTCGCGAGCATTGACGATTCGACCCGTTGGGTGACCAATGACGTGCACCAACGGATGTCGTATCGCAGCCAAGAGCCGCTCCGTGGCAACTGCTGACTCTGCACGCAGGGCGCTGTGTGGGCTGGCAACGACGAAATCAAGTTCCGCCAATACATCGTCGGGGTAATCAAGAGTGCCATCCACCATGATGTCCACCTCGCTGCCAGCAAGCACGGAAATGCGGTCTGCATAGACCTTGCCGACGGCGCGAATCTCAGCAATGTGAGCACGCAAGCGTTCGATGTATAGCCCATTGGCCTGCGCCTGCGAACGGCTGTGGTCGGTCAGAACAATGGTGTGGAATCCGCGCGCAATGGCTTGATCCACCATGCCGGCAATGGAAAGTGTTCCATCACTTGCAGTGGTGTGGCAATGGAGTTCGGCCTTGATGTGCTTGGCATCAATCAGGTCCTTGGGAGGTTGGTTCTCAAGTTCACCGTGATCCTCGCGCAATTCTGGCGGAATCCACCAGAGACCCAGCGCCTCATAAATGGATTCTTCGGTGCTGGCTGCAACGGGTTGTTCGCCGCGCTCTTGCGGGGTTCCCTTGGCGGTTGCATCTTCTTTGAACAGTCCGTATTCGTTCAGGCGAAGTCCCATCTTCTGGGCGCGCTCGCGGAGCCGCACGTTGTGTTCCTTACTTCCAGTGAAGTAGAGCAGCGCGGCACCGTACTGCGCGTCCGCGACGGTGCGAAGGTCAACCTGCATTCCGTGTGCGGTGCGAATACTGGTCTTTGTCTCACCGGAGACCAGCACCTTGGAAACGCCGGGCGCGTTGCGGAGTGCCTCGTGGAGCGCCGCCGGTTGAGTGGAACTTGCAACGATATCAATGTCGCCGATGGTTTCCTTGCCGCGCCGCAGGCTGCCGGCGTGGGAGATGCGCGTGACAGCGCCGGCGTTCCGGAGGTAGGCAATCAGTTCAAGTGCGACTGGCAAGGCTTCACCCAGCCGGATCCGACCGCGGGTGGTGTCAAGGAACGTGAGTGATTCCTCAATGGCCTTGAGTGTCTTTGGACCCATGCCGGGCAGGCCGCCAAGACTTCCGTCAGCCAGTTTCGTTCGCAGGGTGTCGACGGAATCAACTCCGCCTTCGGTCCACAGTGTGCGCACTCGCTTTGGTCCCAGGCCGGGAATCTGCAGAAGCGCAGGCACGCCAGCGGGGATCGATGCAAGTAGTTCCTCGCGCTCGGCCACCTTGCCGGTGGTCACAAACTCCAGAATCTTCTTGGCGCTTGAATCGCCGATACCGGGAATATCTCGCAGGCGCGCTGGATAGGTGCGGGCTAGTTCAGCAAGGTCTTCGCCAGCTTCTTCCAGCGTGCGCGCTACTTTGCGGTTGGCATTGACCTTAAATGCGTTGGCGCCCGTGAGGTCCAAGACGTCCGCAATTTCCGCAAAGATGCGGGCCAGCTCCATGTTCTTACTCACCGGAATCTCCTCAGGCGCGTTCGCGCAATGCCTTGGCCACGTGCTCCAGAAGCGCAGCGTCTGGAAGTGCATACGGCCTGAATTTCTCAAGAAGCCCTGACTCTTCGTTGGCAAGCAGCGCGCGATGGAAGCCCAATCGACTGGCGGCGGGGCCATCAATCAACGTGCTTGAATCGGTGACGCCCATCTGGAAGAGCACCTTGTTCTCAAGTTCGCGCAATGAATTGCGATCAACGGTGCGCTGCAGGTTGGCCAGCGTGTCTGCCCACAGAATGCAGTGGATTCCAACCAGCGGCCCCTCCTTCAAGAGGAGCGCGAGCACCTTGTCCGGGGTCGGCGCACCATCGCCACCCGACGAGAAGCTGTAGTCATCTTCCGTGCGTCGCAGCGAACGGAATCGATGTACGCCATTCACCAAGAGGAACATGCCCGGGGCATCGGATCCGCCGTCCGCGTTTCGGCGCGCCAGTTCTTCACCGAGTGCAATGATGGCGTCGCCCACGTCGCGGAACGAAGGAATCTGCACATCATGCGGGAGCGCGGCGCGCACGCCTGCAAGCATTCCGTGCAGGCGGTCGTCGGGGGTGGTTCCGTCAAGGACAACGATCCGTGTGCCCGCCGCCGGCGTCTGCGCGGCAATCGAAATCATCGCCATCGCCATGAGCGCGGCTGCGCTTTCGTCGCGCTGACCAACCACGGCGATGTTGGAACCACTGCGGCGGACCAGTGCCGTGTGCGTTGGATCCTTGATACTGACTGCATCGCCAAACCACACCTTGGGAGCGAATGATTCACGTCCGGGTGCGCCCGAAGCAAGCGCCGCCAGCAGCGGTCCATTTGCCCAAGGATCCGCGGGCTGGTTACCTTCAAAGACGATGGGCTTTGGTCGCGGCGCGCTGGCGTGGGTGCCGTCGGTGGCAGTCACCAGGCGCAATTGTGCGTCGCGTTCTTCGTCACCGATCCAGACCACTTGGAACGGGCTATTGCCTTCAAGCAGTCCGCCGGCATCGTTGTAGATGGCCTCGCCGGGGCGCGTCAGCAAGCGCGCCGCCGTGTTGTCATCGGAGAGAATCAGTTGGCTATCCGTTTCCGTGCATTGCAAAGCAATTCGAACGCCCATCTGACCCATGGTGCTTCGGGCAATGCTGTATGCGCCGCCGAGGGTCTGGCTGCCGAGCACCACATGCATGCCGAACGCTCGACCTTGTCGAACGAGTCGGTCTAAGAGGAGCGAAGAGTCCTGCGCCACCTTGTCATCTTCAATGAACAACTCTTGGAACTCGTCAATCACCAAGAGGCAACGCGGCATGCGTTCCGGGCGCTTGAGGGCGCGCCAGTCAGTGAGGTTCTGCACGTTTGCGGAGCGATAGAGTTCGCCGCGCCGACGCAGTTCATCATCCAGGCCTTGCAAGACGCTCAGACCAAATTCACGATCACTCTCAACGGCCACCGCGCGTGCATGCGGCAGGGCGCTGGCGGCATACGCCTTAAACTCAACGCCCTTTTTAAAGTCAACCAGCCAGAACTCCACCTCGTCCGGTGAATACCAGAGCGCGGTATTCACAATGAGTGCATTGAGGAGCGAACTCTTTCCGGAGCCGGTCTTACCTGCGACCAGTGCGTGCTGACTGGTTCCTTCGCCAAGCGTCATGTACTGCAGGCGGTTGGCGCCGCTTCGCCCCAGCGGAACGCGGAAGTTCTTGGCAGTGGAAAGCGTCCAGCGCTCCTCCGGCTTTGGCGTCACCGATGAGAAGGGCACTTCAACGCGGTTGGAATCCTTGGCAGCTCGACCCACGGCGCGTGTCAGGCGCAGCAACATGGCATCGTCCGGCGGGGCGTCGGGCGTGAACGTCAATTCCGCAAGGCGACCTTCATCAAGTGTCCAGCGTTCCGGAGCATTCCCCTCCGCCGGAATCCAGCGAATATTGATCGCACCGCGGCGCAGATCAGCAATATCAAGTCCGGGCGGCAATGCGGCTCGCAGGTCGCGCAACATCAGTACGTGCACGCCGCAACGCGCACCGCTCTGCAGAATGCTTGCGAAGCGCTTTGCGGATTGGTCCGAAACATTCACCGGGAAGTCCGCCATCACCAAGAAGCGATAGGGCTCAGCAATCTCGCCGGCCTGTTCGTTGTACGCCTCGATCGATGGGTACTCGTTGCGCAGGTACTTCTGAATGACCGTCTCCATGTGCTCAGTGAGGTCAGCAAGTCGCTGCTCAATGTGACGCACATCAGTCCAGATTCGATCGGTGACCAACAGTTCCATCTCGTCTGCCAAGTGCATGAAGCCGGCGAAACTTTGGCCGAGCCCCACTGGGTCCATGAAGACGAAGCGTGCTTTGCCAGCGGGAATGGAAACCAAGAGCCGGGCAACCGCGTTCTGCAAGATGCGCAGTCCATCAGCGCGTCGCTCGGGGGGAGCATCAATCAGGAGCGACATGCGTTCCGGCGCGCCCAGAAATGCTGGCACCCGCCAGGGCGATGTCGTATCAACGCCCGTCCACGCGAGCTCGGCAGCGCTCGGCAGGGCGCCGGGGACATCCTTGAGGTTCAAGGCCACTTCACCCACGCGAATCACGGCTAATGGTTGCAACGGAGGCTGCCAGGAATCCCAGCCGGACTCAAGCCACGGCCGTGTGCATTCGCGGTCTGCGAGTTGCAATTCATCGATCCCGCTGGTGATGGCCTGCTGCGCGGTGCGCCATGCAGCGTGCGCAGCGGCAGTCTCGGCAAATTCCAGTTCAGCCGCTTCGCGCGCCACTGCTTCCCACCGATGCTCTTCTTCCGCAAGCGCCACCGTGCGGCGTTCATTGACTTCTGCAATCAATCGATCCCGCAGCCGTTCAGTTTCTTCAATCGCGATCGCTCGCTGCTTGAGTGCCTTGGCGTGGTAGTGCGGAACCTTCTGATCAATGTGTGCCAGCACTTCTTTGAGTTTGCGCTCCACTTCCGCCACCATCGGCTTGTGCATGGCATCGGCAGTGGCCAGGTCGGCGTCGCGTGCGCGCTTGGCAACATCCTCACGCTCACGCCGGTTTCGCTCGGCGCCTTCAACGGCAGCGTTCAGTGCGGCACGCGCGGTGGCTGCGGTTTGTAGAAACGGCAGGTACCGCGCCTTCACCTCATGGCGGGCCATTCCGTAGAGCACGGCAATGGCAATCACAAAGAGGAGTAGCGCCAATCCGGCACCGGCAGCCCCCGCGGGGACCGTAGCAAGCCCCAGTTGCGTCTTCAGTACGAGACCGCCGACGAATCCGGCGCCCACCATCAATCCAAATGGAATCACCAGAATTGGTCCGCGGAACAGCCCAGAAATACGACACGCTCGCAACTGCGTCAATGAACCGGCAAGGTCATTCATGCACGCTTCAATGTTGCCAGGCCCACCCAACGGAACAGTTGGTTCAGGAAGTGCCCGTTGTCGATACCCGCGCACGGTCTGGTGTGCGGCTTCGGTAATTTCAGTCAGGCGCCCGTTCCATCCACCAAGTTCGGTCATGCGGGCGCTGTGCGCCTTGCGAATCTCGGGAATCGCTGCTTCATACACGCTCTCAGCCATCCAGACTCGTTCGTCGTAGGCGCCGCGTGTTTCGTCTTCCTTGTCTTCTGCTTGTCGAACGGCCTGGGCGCGCAGGGTCTTCTCGTCCGCGCGCACCTTGGTCACGGCAGCTTCGGCGGCTGCCTCAATTTCATTGGTTCGTCGTGTGAACCCGGTGGCGACTTCACGGAGTTGTTCAGCAAACGACTCTTGCAGTGAATCGAGCGCGGATCGGTGCATTCGATCGTTCAAGGATTTGCCGCGAGCTCCTCGTGCAGCCGCGGTGCGTTCTGATTCGGCGCGCTCACTGCTGGCTGACCAGACCAAATCAACCAATGCACGTTCCCGGTCGAGTGGTGTAGAGGGGTGGTCAGGCATCGGAGGCGTCACACGGTGATGATATGCACTCGCAGGCGGCGGTGGTCACCACGCCGACTGATCGTCGCCGCATTCACGACGCACTCGCTCAAGGACTTCGTTGATGGAGTCCATGGCGTTGAGCACCGAGCGAAGCGTTGTTTCCAGTGGTTCGATCTGCTTGCGCCACAGTGCTTGTGATACGGGGTCGTCCCACGTTTCTTGCGACCGTTGCCACGCCACCAGCAATTGGCGGTGCGCGTCCTTCAGTTTGGCTCGTGATCCGGAAACGCTCACTGGGTGCCCTCGGTGGGTGTTTGCGTGTCAGGCTCAGGCACTTCGCTCGTGCCAGTGGTGTGGTCATCAGCGGTGCTGTCAGCGCCAGTACTTTCATCGGCAGTGCCGTCATCAGCCGCGCCCGTTTCGTCCGTGTCTCCGCCGCGACGCATGTTGCTTGAAGTGCCCAAGATCTCCAGTAAGCGGTCGGATTCATCACCGCCGCGCAGGTAGGCCTCCAGGTGCTCAGTCATCCGCTTGAGCATGGCATTCACGCGTGGAACATCGCGGTCAAGAACGGTGTGCATACCACTCAGCGCGCCCTTAAAGATCACCGATTGGCGCGGGAGCTCTGTGGTCCAACGCTTGGTATTGCGCAGTTTGTGTTCGGCGTATTCAAGGCGCTTCATGGCGCGATCAAGCGCCTTCTTCTCATCAACCACGCTGGGGCGAGCGTCCGCCGTTGCCTTGATTTCTTGCTTGCGAAACAGAGCGCTCTTGCACATCACCACTTCGTCCTGCGCTTTGCGAATGCGCTTGCGCCAGAAGTCGGGCTGTTCGGATTCCACCCAGGCCAGTGTGCGTTCGATCTCACCTTCCGCCTCTTCAAGCGCCAGTCCGAAGGTTTCCGACGCAACCAAGAGCGAAGCGCGAAAGCGCTCGATGGTTTGCACGTCTGCAACCTTGATCTGTTCGCCCATTCATTGATCCTTCGCGCTGCGGTTCAGCGTTGGTTGAGATACGACTCCGCGGCGTCGGCTTTGCGCAGGAGGTACGGAACATGCTGCTCGGCCGCCTTGGTGAACTTCTGCAAGACGCGCACCGTGGAGTCAAACTCCTCGGAGAACTTGGCTTGCTCTTGGTCGCGCCACGTCTGCGACAGCGTTGCCATGCGGGCATTGAGCGCGCCGGTCTGCTGCTGCAGTTCTAGCGCGAATTTCTTCAGATCTTGTGCAAAGCGTCTGAGTTCTGCGGGATCAACAACTGCCTTTGCCATGGTTCAGGTTCCTTTTGTATGCAATCAATGATTCGTGGGGGGCGGTACGTTGGTTGCCGCTGTTGGTGATGTTGGGACAACTTCCAATGTTGGGACAACTTCCACTTGCGCGGCGGGGGTTTCCGAGGGGTAGGGCAAGAATGCAGCGATGAGTCCGTCGCCGATACCCATGATGGCCCATCCCGCGATCAGTCCGGCGCACACCGCTTCCTTGGAGTCCACCCACAGGCGCCAGCCGAATTCGCCGACGCGCTTGATGTAGCGGTGTTCCATGGTGGCAAAGAACGCCGCGCCAATCCACATCATGATGGTGGATTCTGGTGGCAGCACCACACCCAGGCCGATCGCCACTGCAGAGATTGGGAACTTGCCGCGTGAAATGAGGCGCGCGGATTCCAGAATGATGGCGATGGTGGCTCCGGCAAGCATGGCCCATGCCGCGCTCACCGGGAGTACGCCCCAAAGTTTCTGGATGCCGTCAACCGTCTGTACCAGCGAGGCCCCGGCGGGGGAATTGCCCATGCCTTCAATTACCTTGGAGATAGCGGCCCACTGCAACGCGCCCGGCACTGCCCATGTCTCTGAGACATGCTGCTCAATGGAAACATCCGCGGTGCGGTTCCATAGAAAGAGCACATAGAAGAGCGGGGTGGATGCCAATGCACCCGCCACAATTCCAATGCAATGCCCCCAGGCCTGCTGTCTTGGCTTAGCACCAAGCATGTAGCCCGGCTTGATATCCATCAGAAGGTTCGAAGCATTGGATGCCACTTCCGTGGTCACACCGGCCGTCATCAAGTTCGTGCCGGGATTTGTTGGCTGGATCGCACCGAAAGTGAACTGGGTGATCTTTGAAAGCGAGCCAGTCGGCGTAGTTGAAGTGAGTGCCGTGGCATTTGCTGCAATGAGTGTCAAGAGCACAATCATCGGAATGGAGAGTGCTCCGATCCAGATACTCACGCCGAACCATTCATGGTTCAGCCAAATGATCAGCGCACTAAATATGGGTACGCCCACAAAGCTGATCCACAGCGGAAGTTCAATGTGGCGAACACAGTCTTCGTTCACTTCGCGGCGCTTGAACACTCCACTGAACGCGGAAAGCAGAACCTTGGGCTTTGCAAAGAGCCCCAGCATTGATGCGGTGAGCATCATGGAAACACCCCACCACAGGCACCACGTATTGGTCAGGTGCGCGCGTCCGAAGATGGCATCGGCCATCTCATAGGTGCCATCGGCTTGCGCGATCTTCTTAAAGTTCTTTGGCAAGATCTCGCCATTCATAATCATCAGCGGCGCCAGCACCAAGTAGTTGGTGACCATACCGATCACCAAACTGTTGGCGACGCGCATGCCCATCAGGCCGCCGGCACCCACCATGGACAAGTCAAACATCACCGTCATGCCCAGTTTGTCGAGCTGAATTCCGGAAATGTTTGGCACCCAACTGATCACTTTCCCGGCAGCGTCCTTGGTCGGGGTGTAGAGCCACTCATCAAGGCGCTCTGGGAATTTCTTGAGGGTGTCCGTTGCCTTGGATGTTCCAAGGATGGAAATCTGCAGCACTGCCATGTAGCCCGTTGCCACCACTAACTGCAGCGCAGCACCAATACCGGCAGCCCATGCCAGTGCCTTGGCCTTGAAGAGTCCGGTGTCCACGCCGGCGCCATCGGTTCGGATGTCTGACTCAATGGGCAATCCAGCCGCATCCAAATTCTTGGTGCCGCCGGCAGGTGCGTGCGGATACAGCGAATCAAGGACCACCGCACACGCGCGCCCCTCGGGGAACGGCTGTTGTTCGTCATTGATAAAGCGGCGCTTCATTGGGAACGCCACCAGCACACCCAAGATGCTGGCCACCACATTCCAAATCAGCATCTGGTGCCACGCCATCACGGTGTTCGTCACAAACATGTACGCCATCAGTGCACTGATCAGCGGACCAGTCATGTAGCCCGCGGCGGTAGCGATCGACTGCACGGCGTTGTTCTCAAGGATGGACATGTCCTTGGACAACTGCAGCCGTGCCATGGCGCGGAAGATCACAAAGGACAGGATCACACTGGTGACGCCCACCCCAAGCGACCACCCGGTCTTGGCGCCGATATACAGGTTGGTGGCACTGAGAACGCCGCCGAGCAAGAATCCGGTGACTGCCGCGCGGAAGGTCAGCTGCGGCATATTGCCACGAAACACGGTCTCAAGCCACCAGCGATCCTTCTGCGATCTGGTCCAGGTGCGGGTTTGTTCGTCGGTGAGATGTGGGAGTGCCATAGGTGATTCTCTGCGCACGTTCGGCGCAAGTGCGGAGCGTAGCGCGATGGCGCGGGTACCCTGCGGCAATGAGCCAATTGCCTGCTGCCAATCGGATGCAGACTGGCGGGTCGTCTGGCCCGGAAGCCAACGGTGCGTTTGTCGGACCAGTGATCCTGACTGCGTTGGCGGCGTGGCGCGCCCGGATGGGAGTGCTAACGGCTGCGGTGGTGGTATTGGCTCTTGCCAACGCGCCCACGCAGTTGGCGCAGTGGGATGCCTCCCAACGGATGGAGCAGGCCTCGGCTCGGTCCGAGGCACGCGGAGAGCGGTCGCCGGATCCAGAGGAGGCTGTACGGGATCTGGAGGCCATCGGCCCCGCCTGCTGCAATCTCTGCGGAGCCACGCTGCTTGGGTTCTTTCTGGTACTTCCCTTGACGGCTGGCGCCACCGTGTTGGGTGCGCGGACAGTTCGGGGCAACGCCCGCTTTGCGGACATGACCTGCGGATTTCGGCGTTACGTTCCCACACTTGGCGCTGCACTGGTGACGCTCTTGATCGGTGGCGGCGCGGCCATGGCAGTGGGGCTGATCAACTCCATGGCGCTGATCGGATCCGCATCGCGCGCGATCTCTGGCATCGTGACACCTGGGGTGCTGCTTGTGATCGGTGCGCTCATCATGAGTATCACCCTGTGGCTGACGGCACGGCTGTGGTTCGCCATTGTGCGGGTTGCGGATCCGGAGCGTCCACGCATTGGTGGCATGGCGTCGGTGACGCTCAGTTGGCAATGGACCGATGGCACCGTGCAGATGGGAATGGTTGGCGTGGTCCTGGTGGCGATGGCCGTCGCAATCGCCGCGCTCCTTCCAGGCTGGCTGGCGTGGTCAGCGGCCGCAAGCGCAACGGGGAGTGCTAAGTCTGCCGGCATTGCCATTGCGGTACTCCTCATGAGTATCGGTGGCTGGTTTGCGGGGACATTTGCGCTGGCGTTGTTTGGCGCCGCCTACGAGCGAGTTGCCAAAGTGCGCGAGCCGATCGCGCCGCCCGTTCATGATTCGATCGCACCGCACAGTGGAGGAATGGTCGGATGACTGGAGCATTTGGAGACTTAGAGAAGGCCGACTACCCCATGGATCGCCGCTCAGTGCGCGGCCGACGCATTCGATTGGTGGTCGGATGGATGCTGATCTCTTTCTGGGAGGCGGTACCCATGTACTTGGCCTTCATGAAGCTTTCTGACAACCCACAGCGTGAAGTGGCGGTGGCATTGGCGATAGCCGTCTGTTGGATTCCGGTGATTGGAACCGCTGCCGCAGTCATGTGTGCCGTATGGGCGTGGGGTGTTCCGTGGTGGGTCGCGGTGGCGATGTACCTCGTGCCGAAGGTGTGCTTTGTGCTGGTGGCACGCGGCATCGAGCGACGAGCGATCGCATCAAAGAAATAGCCCGGGCCGCACGCTACGGACACCTGACGCAACGAGGGACAGCGTGCCTGCCACGATGGAAGTAGCGCCCGCAAACGACCGACGCGCGCCCGGTGAGGAGCGCGCGTCGGGAAATGACTGGTGTCATCAAACGGACTGCATCGAGTGCAGGTTCAGCTGTCTGAACCCTCTTCCTGATCCAAGAAGCTGGCAAGCCGCTGCCGGCGAACCGGGTGCTGCAACTTGCGGATCGCCTTGTTCTCCACTTGGCGAACGCGCTCGCGCGTGACCTTGAAGATGCGACCGACTTCTTCAAGCGTGTACGTGTAACCGTCGCCGATACCGTAGCGAAGCTTGAGAATCTCACGCTCGCGGTAGGTGAGCGTGCGCAACACGTCGTTGATGCGCTGGCGCAAGAGTTCGCTTGAGGCGGCCTCGTGCGGGCTGGATTGGCGTTCGTCCTCGATGAAGTCGCCGAAGTGGCTGTCTTCGCTCTCGCCGACCGGACGGTCGAGCGAAATCGGGTGACGGCTGACCTTCATGACGCGACGAGTTTCCTCGATCGGCATCTTGGCGCGGAGGGCAATCTCTTCCACCGTTGGCTCGCGTCCGAGTTCCTGAAGCAGGTGCTTCTGGATAGTGCGGAGCTTGGACATCGTTTCGATCATGTGCACCGGCACGCGGATGGTGCGGGCATGATCGGCGATCGCGCGGGTGATGGCTTGACGAATCCACCACGTGGCATAGGTACTGAACTTGTAGCCACGCTTGTATTCGTACTTATCCACGGCGCGCATCAGGCCGGTGTTGCCTTCCTGAATGATGTCAAGGAACGGCAAGCCACGGTTGCGATACTTCTTGGCAATGGAGACCACCAGGCGCAGGTTGCCGCCGGAGAGGTCGCGCTTGGCTTGTTCATACTCAAGGAACGCGCGCTCAATACGACGCACGCGACCATCAAGGTTCTCTGAGCTCTCCAAGACCATGCTTCGCAGTCCGTCGATCTCGTCGCGCATGACGGTGAGATCTTCTGGGTCGAATCGCTCTGGATGCTTGTCAGCCTTCTTCAGTTGGTGATGGATCTCCTTCACCTTCTTGTCGAGGCCCTGCAGCTTGCGGAGCAGCGGCTGAATGCGGCTCGTACGCAGGCAGCACTCTTCAAGGAGCACAGCGATCTTGCGACGATTGTGATCAAACTCCTTCGTCACTTGCGTGCGCTTCGCGTCTGCAAGTGTGGTGTCCAAGAGTTCAAAGATTTCACGGTTGCGATTCAGCAAACGCTCAATGGTGGGGAGGTTGGCAGGAATGCGCGCCGCCAGGGTTTCTTTATGGTTCTCCTCGGCGGTGGAGATGCGCATGGTGCGGTCAAACGGCAGCGTTCCGGCATGAACTTGCTTCAGGATCTGCACGGCCATTTGCGCCGCGTAGTCGCTAGCCAGCGTCATCCGACGGAAGCACATGCGTGTGGTTTCGATCTTCTTGGCAAGACGAATTTCCTCTTCGCGCGTGAGAAGCGGAATCGTTCCCATCTGCGTGAGGTACATGCGGATTGGGTCATCAATTCGCTTTGAACCCTGCTCAGCCAGTGCTGCTTCAACGGCGGCCTGTGTTTCGGCCTCGTCAAGAATTTCCTCGTCAGCGGTGGCAGCGGCAGCAGCAGCAGGCTCCTCAGGGAGGTGCTGTTCATCTTCAAATCCGCCATCGAAGTCGACTGGAGGACCATCGTCCTCATCGATCATCTGCACCTTCGGCGGCTTGTTCGGCTTCTTCTCATCGCGCTGGAACTTCAGGTTCGTTTGCAGCGGGGCATCGAACATGTCCCAGCCGTTGCGCTTGCGCTCGCTCTCATCAATGAGTTCGATACCAAGTTCATCCAAGAGGACGATCATCTCGTCAACCTTCTCAGGCTCGACGAATTCATCGGGGACGCAGCGGATGTACTCCTCGTACGTGATCCACTTGCGGCCGCGCCCGAGTTCAACGAGCTGGCGGAGGACGGGGGTTAAGTCAGAGAGTGCGAGTGACAATGTTCAGGTTCCAGTTCTAGCGAGGGGTTCTGCGTGGTGTGATGAACGCAAACAGAACAAATCGGTCATCTGTAGGTAAAGGCGGTAAATCAGTGTCTTAGAATCATTAATACGGGTTTCAGGGCTCACATCCATCATTCTTCTTCTCGATCGGGGGTGCGATTTCCACTCGGCCCGGGTAATCGGCCGTACGCAGTGGGATCTCGACCACGATTCCGAATGGCTTCCAAACGCGCGGCGAGGGCGCTTGGTTCGTCCGAACTCCTTATTGTAGTAGGATTTATGTTTCCAGAAGCAAGAAGTACGGACGTTCGGGAACGGCGGATGCGTTCAAATGCATCAACAGCCTCTTGGAGTCGTTCAAGCGCAATATTCTCGGACGGTGCGCGCTTCTCTCCAAGGAGCACCAAGTCGATCGCGCATGACTTTATGGATTGCCCCCGCAATTCGGCCAGAACTTCGTCCATGGTGAAGGGGTGGCGGTCTTCGAGCCACACGTGCAGTGGCTCCAGAACCGTCCGGCAGTCCGGGTCAAGGAAGCTCTCCGGTGTGATGGCTTCGGTGACGGGCAGCGATGATCCGTCGTCAAGGCGAACGCGTGCCGCGCCCAGTTGCGGGTGCGCAAGCAGGATCGCTAGGAGACCGCGTTCGGCATCGCGTCGGGCGCGGGCCTGCGGGATGGGGAAGCCTTGCTCTTCCAGGCTTGGTCGGTACACCGTGCCGGTCTTTATCTCGACCGTCTCCTCCGGCGCCGAGCGAGGCGTTGGCGCCTTCACTGCCTCCAACGCGGCTTCCAGATCACGCTCCGGCAAGCCGGTGATGGAGCAGAGGCTGGACATCACCAACGTCTTGCGCAGTCCAGGCATGGCGCGGAACCCAAGTTCAACCAGTCGCGCCAGCACTGCTTCAATCCGTTGCTGTTGCGCACTCAAGCCGTTGGCGCCGCGGAAATCTTGACGGAAGCGGCGTACAAAGTGACGGAGCGCATCTTCGCTGTTGGCAAGCGCGGCATCAAAGCGCTCGCGCCCATCGGGCTGACGCAGTAGTTCGTCGGGGTCAAGTTCATCGGGAAGGGTGCAGATGCGCACATCGACTGGCTCGGCAAAGAACACTTCAATGGCGCGATCCGCGGCTTTCTGACCAGCGGCATCGCCATCAAAGAGCAGCACAATGCGTTCAGCCATGCGCTTGAGGCCGCGGGCGTGATCGCGGGTCAGCGCGGTGCCAAGCGTTGCTACAGCGTTGGTCACGCCTGCTGCATGACACGCGATGACATCCGTATATCCCTCGCAGATGAGGGCAGTGCGCGAATCAATGATCGACTTCTTTGCAAGGTGAATGCCGTACAGACCGCGGCCCTTGTGGAACACGCCGCTTTCAGGGGAATTCAGGTATTTCGGCTGATCTTCGGCGTTGAGTTGCCGTGCGCCGAATGCAATGGGCGCGCCCATTTCATCGCAGATCGGGAAGATCACGCGGTTGCGGAATCCGTCAATTGGGCCTTGGCGCCCATCGCGCACAAGACCGGCTGCTCGGAAGACATCAAGGTCTGGAACGGCATCACTGCCGCGCGCGCCATCATCGGTGCGCCCGCCGCCCTGGTGGTGCGCGCGCAGGCGTTCCAAGTGGCGCACGAACGTGTCCCATCCATCCGGTGCGGCGCCGATATTGAATCGTTCGCGCATCGCTTCCGAGACATTGCGTGCATCAAGTGCGGCGCGCGAGCGAGCGCCGATTTCGGCGTGAGCCAAGGCCTTGCGATAGAAATTTGCAGCAATCGCGTTGGCACGGAGCAGGGCGCGTCGGCCGCCGGTGGCTCCGTCTTCGCTGCGCGTCTGTCGTAGTTCAATGCCAGCGCGTTCAGCCAGCGCGCGCAGTGCATCAATGAACTCCATCTTGTGGTAGTTCATCATGAAGTCAATCGCGTTTCCGGCGGCGCCACAGGAGAAGCACTTGTAGAAACCAGAACTCTTGTGGGTGACCACCGTCATCGATGGCGCGCGGTCGTCATGGAATGGACAGATGCCCACGTGCTCGCGGCCTTTGGGGCGCAATTGCACATGCTCGCCGATGAGCGCCACGAGGTCCGTGGCGTCCAAGACGCGATCTCTATCGGAATTGCCAATCGATCCAGCCACCAGCTTCCTTTCGGCGCGTCCTGCGCCGGGTTTGTCCGTTGCTCACTGAACGCAAGGTGGTTCCAATGCGTGAGAATATTCACGCACGGAATCCCGTTCATTCGTTCAGTATCTCCGCCCACGATGTGCTGACCGAAAGCCCATGCTTTCTTTCAGTGCTTCGAGAGCGGAATCAGGGGTTTGCTCATCGGCCGGAGTGCCGTCATGGCACTGCTGGTGGCGCGTGTGAGTCGGTTGTCCCGCTGCGAAGCCGGGCGATTATAGGAGCAATGACCGCAAAGTCAACTAAATGCTCAGGAATCGAAGTTGGTTACTGTCCATGCGGCGAGTAAGAACGCCAAATCATCTCCGCCGACACTGCCATTTTGGTTCAAGTCTGCGCTTCCGGCCGTGCCCCATTGACCGAGCAGCATGGCGAGGTCGCGCCCGTTGACGATGCGATCCCCGTCGAGATCTCCAAAGACCGGCGGCGCAATGGTGATGACTGCGGGAACGAGGTCGCCGATCACGTCAAGACCAGGCACTTGCCCGTCGTAGACCGCTGAATCGGCTCGGCTGCGGATGGTGAGGGTTGGAACAATCTCAATCGTGGACGGCCCAGCAAAGTTTGTGCGCACTTTGAAGCGGAAGGTGGTGACTTGTACTCCGGTTGCGGACACTGCCACCGGCGATCCAAAGTTTGCCAGTGCGGTGTAAAGCGCGTCGCCATCTTTCGGTACGGCCAACTCATTCACGCCCGTGTAGTCGGCTGCAGGTGAGGGCAGGTACGAATTCAATAGGGGCACCGATCCCGCGGTGGAAATTCCCATGAACTCAAGTTGCGATGGATCCCAGCGGATGATCGAATCAATGATGACGAAGGTGTTGCCAATCAGTTGATCGTTTGATGTGCTGGTGGCCCTCAACTTCACATCGATGGTCTGCCCAACCAGAATGGGTTGCGCTGGCGGAACCAGCGACAGGTTGATCTGGTTGTCAGCACTGGCCCCAGTGACGGTCCATAGCGCGGCAAGGAGTGCGAAGGCGGTGCTCGAAATTCGTGGCATTGGAGAGTGCATTGGGGCGCTTCCTGACTGCTTGGCGCGGTGGTGATCAGTTTCGAAAGTGTGAACTACGTACGTTCGAAGTCAAGTCTGACTTTCTCACACGCTCGACGCGGCACCCCGTCTCAGGGGGCGCCGCGTCGATACGTTGAGAGTCATCTCAAATCCATCATCGACGGGTATTCGACGTGTTTGAGCTATTTGCCACGTTTGGGGCCTTTGAAGCTGTCGGCCGACGAGGCTCGACGCCCTGCATCATGAGTGACATGTCGGTGGTGTCCACCCAGCCGTCGCCGTTGATGTCAGCAAATTCCTGACCAGCGAGGCCCATGCGTCGGAGGTCCTTGACGCTGATACGAGCCAATGGCTGCTGGTTGTTGAACGCTGCGCAGGTCTCATCGACTGCAAAGAAACTCACGGCCAAGAACGAAAGGTCGGCATTGGTGACATCAACAGCCGTTCCGTCATCGGAACTTGCATTGAAGTCCGTGTGAGGACCAACCGACGATGAACTGGTGTCGAGTGGCAATTGACCGCCACGCTGCGCGACGAACACACCGAAATCCAAGATGTCGATGACCGCGTCGCCGTTTGCATTGCCGATCGCGAGGTCACTTACAGGATTCACCAAGTAGCGACTGTTGTAGTTACGACTGCCGGAGACACCGGCCACAGTGTCCACCGCAACCGCAACCGTACGGCTGACCGAGTGCAGTGGATCGCGGATTGCAGCACAATCGGCTGCGTAATCGCTGGCTCCGGAGAGTTGGAAGTCAACATTGCCGATAGCACGCGTGCTGCTACTCGCCATGGCCACGGTAAGAGGAATGGTCTCGAGACCAGTCACCATTGAAAGTCCGCGGTTGAAGTTGGCCGCGACGAAAGCTCCAGCCATTCCGACGTCCAGGCGCGCAATACTTGACGCTGACACGTCAACACTCGCACTGCGGGTGGCTTGGTTGCCACAATCGTCAGTGGCGGTATAAAGCACGGTGGTGCTGGCACCAGCGGGGAAGAAATTCGAGCTGTCTACGGCGCCCGCGCGGGTGCGGACGACACTCAGCGCAGATCCACGGTCGGTCGCGGTCGGAGCCGTGAGGATCGCCTCTGCGCGACCGGAGCCATCAGCGTCGGCCCACATCAGCTTATTGGCTGGTGCAGCCGTCATCACCGGAGCCGTCACGTCTCGCGTGACCGCACCGAGGTTTGTTGCGGCATCCAGCACCACAGCGGAACCGGCAGCGTTGGAAATCTTGGAGATCCTGTTTCCGGTGCCACCGAAGCTCACTAGGCCGCTGGCATCGGCAAACTCGCCAGTCACGTTGAAGGTGATCAGTGCGATCGTTCCGGAAATAGAAACATCGGAGTTTCCGGCACTGGTACCGAGCGCCAGTTTGTAGACGCCGGCAGCGTTCTGTTCGTAGATGGGCAAGTTAAGCACGCCGGGTACTGAAGATGAAACGAACCCTAACTTGGCTGCGTCGTAATTCAGCACGATCTGTGCGCCGACGCCGTTAACGGCAGCGCCATCGAGCTTGACAGCGACGATCAACTGCTCGCCGACACCGAGGTATCGATCGGCGGTCTCTAGAGCGAGGTTGCCAGCGCTGGCAGACCAGCCGAAGGCCAAGGAACTAGCGATTAAAAGATAAGAAGAACGAACACGGTTATGTGGTTTAGGCCAGAACATCTATTGAATTTCCTGATTCGGGGTTACAACTTTGACCGCGTACAGCACTCGGTCGTAACTGAAGGCATAGCGCGCGAAATGCCCTCGGCAAGTATTTCGGCGGTATAGCGCGCACATTCCCGAGCCTTTGTAGTTAGTCAATGTCACATGCCGGCCATATCACTGGCAGACCGCCCGAGTTATCGCTCATTCCGAGACAATTTGCTTCGGAACGCTTGCCCGGTTTGCATATTCATGCCAAGATGACCCAAAGACGGCGGTGCAGTTCTGCAAGTTCTGTATCGGTGAGTTGTTAATCGATCCAAAGAGGAATTTGAAGTGAACTGGTCCATACACGAGCTTTTCTTCCGTATTTCGGCATTTGCCGGAAGTTCAGGCGCTTTGACGCCGAGTAGTGGCATGGGTGTGGGGAACGGGAATGCGATGAACGAGCGCCGTCAGCACCGTCACATGCATGGAGCCCATCGAGCCCATGGAGCGCTCGCGATGTACGCGGGCGCGGTGGTGCTTGCTGCCACCTCTGCGGCGCTTGGATCCAATGCGGTGCGCATTAGCCAGGTGTATGGCGGCGGCGGCAACACCAGCGC
>Ga0209296_1000765_pt1 | contig 27097 bp, 37 predicted proteins | sample S_130206_EF_Meta_FD_187319 | JGI IMG/M metagenome (GOLD analysis project Ga0209296, IMG submission 187319) | Freshwater microbial communities from Lake Simoncouche, Canada to study carbon cycling - S_130206_EF_MetaG (SPAdes) (version 2) | ecosystem: Environmental > Aquatic > Freshwater > Lake ... | reverse complement strand
TCACGCCGGCTGCACTTCCTACGACGATGCCATTCACAACCACTCCCGAGCCATCCATTCGCTCTCGCCAGCTCGTGATTCCTCTTCACTTCTGGTTCGCGGAGAACCCGGGTATGGCTCTGCCGCTGGTGTCGATGCAGAACTCGGAGACGTACATCAATGTAACGCTGCGTCCTCTGAATGAGCTGTATACCGTGGTTGACGTGGTTCCTGATAGTCCGACCTATGGACAGCGTATTCAGCCCACGGGTTCGTATCCCATTGGACTGTTTTTGACTCCGCCGACCACAGCAGGTATCGCGTCCTCCGCGTCGGTCACCACCTTTTTTGCGAATCCGTATCTGGAAGGCAACTTCATCTACCTGACCGACATGGAGATGAACCAGCTTGCCACTGCCGACCAGACGTTCCTTCTCAAGCAAGTGACCCACGTTATTAAGGAGGGTCAGTATGGTGCGAACACGGAGCTGGAGATTCCCATGTTCAACATGGTGACACGCATCGTCTTCACTGCTCAGCGGTCAGACCGGATGACGACAAACGACTGGGACAATTACACCAATTGGTCCAGTTCGAACCGCGCCCCTTTCTCGCCTATATCCGGAAGCCAAGGCGATCTGCTGTATTCGTCTGGACAGTATCAAGTGTCCTCGGTATCTCCGCGTGATGCCATTGTCGATGGCCAGCTTCTGTTTGATGGCAATGAACGGTTCAAGACGAAACCAAAGGCCTATTTCTCGCTTCTCCAGCAATACAAGCATACGACGGGTGAGCAACCGTCTACGCTCCCCGGTGTGTACATGTATTCGTTTGCCCTCAACAATGACCAGTATCAGCCCAGTGGTGCAGTGAACGGCTCCAAGATTAACAAGGTTGTGCTTCGCGTTTCTCTCCAGCAACCCTTGCCCGTCAGCGTGGTGTCTGCGGCACAGGGCGTAGTCTGTATTCTGAAATCGACCGCACTGAGTCAGAACCCGGTGATCATTCCGCCAGGCGATCTTCTTCCGCAGGCTGATGGCACATATCTGTACACACCTGACCAAGTGATTTCGATCGTTCCCTCGGTTGCGAACAACAACATCATCTTTTCGTACACGTATACCGTCGGCGTCTACGTTGAGTCCATCAATTACCTGCGTATCGTAAGCGGTCTTGCAAATCTCGTATTTGCTACTTAACAATGGGTGAGGTCAAGTTGACGAAGGCCGAGTACATTGTCGGCACGCAGACTCTCGATGTGATGGATCTCCTCGAAAAAATCAAAGCTGAAAATTACGGAGCAATTGAACTCCCAATGGCCAAGCTGGACGAAGACCTCCGGAAAGACAACCGTATCACAACGCCCGCGGATGCGGAGGCCTTGCGGTTGACTCCACCTCGGTTGGTTGTAGACTATGTAGACGAAAAGGGCATTCCCCACCACATTGAAAAGACCGGGGCTGCTCAGGCGGCACCGCTTCCTCCCGCAAAGGAGAAATTCGAAGACGGCAAGGATACGGTTGCCATTGGTGGGCGTTCAACGTTCGGCCGACTGATTCAGACTCCTTCGGAGATCTTCAAGGACATGGGAATGTTCGCAGCAAGGGGGTCCTTTCTCTTTGGGTTCGCACTCTTCTGGACGGTGATGGTTATCTGGACACATACGCAGTGGACATACATTGGCATTGAACTCACACCGCTCAAAGGAGCGGCGGGAGACCCGAACAAATACACCACAGAGAACCTTGGCATCTTTTCCAAGTATGTCGTTGGTCTGACTGCACTGGTCATGGGTGCCCTTGCCGCACTCTGCGAATACTCGAAGATCAATGCCACGGTCGCAAAGTATGTTGGAGGTGTGCCGGTGTATGGATGGCTGATGCGTGCGATCATGACAATAACGTCTGGATTCGCACCGATTGCGGGCTTCTTTCTTCAGTTGATGATCTGGTTCACAGTGGTTCGGCCGATTGAAGGATTGAAGAAGAACCCTAGTCCGAACACTCTAACGGACAGTTTTTCGAAACTCGTATAACTAGTATAAGGATGCTGATTCAACTTCCCTGGTTGGTCGCGGGTCTGTTAAGTGGATTCGTGATAGGAACTGTGTTTATTCCGCCAACACGCAAGTCGGCAGAGCTCCCGAAGCCGGGTGACCGCGGAGTGTTTCACACAGAGACAGGGTGTGTTCGCTTCGAGGCCACAGAGGTTCCATGCACTGCGGAACCTGACTCACTGAATCTCCTCGCATCTCAGAAGTAATGAAGGTGCCGATCACCAACGTGCTTCATCGCGGAGCACCCTTTTTTTCCTTCATCATTGGACTGGGGCTGGCCGTGCTGCTGTTTCACCGCAGTTTCGGGGTCGTCAAGACGCTGGCCATACCGATTCACGAGGCCACCAACAAAACCGTCAAGGTGGATGGAAAGTGCTACCGATTCCGCGTGGAAGACGCGGAATGTGAAATCCCGTCTAGTTCATAAACAATGGAAGGGTCTACGTCGTTAGATGCTCTTCTCCCGAGTCCCCAGGGTCCGCAGTCGGCTCCCCCCGTGTATCCCGAGGCAAGTGGACCGGGTCCTAGCACCACTGGGTTCGCTCCGTCGTTCAAGCCGAGCCTCCCGGCCATGACCTTCATGTTTCGCAACCTCCAGCTGTATGTCGCCTTCTTTGTGTCGACGTTTGTATTGTCCCTGGCTACGCCCCGTAACCTGCTGCTTCAGTATATCCCGTCGGCCTATACGTCGAATGGCGTGGTCAGCTATCAGGGTGCCGCGGTGATTGGCGGTGCGTCGGTGGTCCTCGCTCACTTTGTGAATGTCGTGATCACAAGCTTTCTCGGATAGTGTGGGAACAACACAATGCAGTGTCCGCCGGCGTGGGTCTATCCCCGTATTCTGCTCGGGGCTGGACATCAACTAACTCCTCTCTTTACTGCGAAACATAACATTACCCACGTGGTCAATTGTGCATTTGCCGATGATTGTCCAGAGTGGTGGAGAAAGAGACACGCCGGTCACTATGCCCAGCTGAATGCGGTCGATTCGATGGCCGTGCGAATTCTTGATTGGTATCCCGAGTTTGAAACATGGATGCGATTGTTCTTACGGTCGACGAATGGAACGGTCTTTGTTCACTGCAAGGCGGGTATCAATCGGTCGGCGTTTTTGGTCTTGACGTTTGTGTGCAAGAACTTCGGCATTGATTTCCGAACGTTGCTGTCAGCTGTCCGAAAGCAACGACCCATCGTCTGTGACAATTCTGCTTTCATGAGACAAGTACAAGACGAACTATATGGACGTGTTCAGGGTCCGGAAAACACGGGAAGCGGACTCCACGTCGATGGGGACGCTTGATTCGCTTCACCAGGACATTGTATCAGGATTACGCGATGCAAAGACGCACGACGATGCACTCGAAGCCGAGCTGAATACGTTGCGTGGTCGCGTTGAGGCCTTGCGTGCGTCCAACGAGATTGCGGATGTTGTTACGTGTTCCGGGTGGGAATCGCGGATACGAGAGATTGAAGCCGAACTGGCACAGGCGAATCCGATGGAGGACTATTACATGAAAAACATGGACATCCTCATGGAGTACTACAACCGCCCCGACGCAACCGCCCAGCCTGCACAGACACCCAAGGACGCAACCACGTTCATGAAGTTCTTTGCGGTGTCGGGTCCGTCCGAATCAATCGGCGTATCGAAGAAGCAGATGTTTGATGAGTATGTTGCCCGCATGAAACTGTCCAACAATCCGGAGGCCACGCAATTGATGACGGAACACTGCGTGGGATGCAACGTGGCCCGTGAGGAGATCAGCTCCGAAGGCATTCTGGTCTGCCCCAAATGCGGGTCAGAGGAGTATTCGCTGGTGGTGTCGGACTTCCCTTCCTTCCGCGACCCACCGAAGGAGCGGAACAATTACGCGTACAAGAAGATCAACCACCTCAACGAGATTCTGAACCAGTTTCAGGCCAAGGAGTCCACCATGATTCCGGAGGAGGTCATGAATGAGGTGGTCTTGGAGATCCGTAAGCGTCGCATCAACAACATTGCTGATCTGACGGAGAAGGAGATTCGTGAGATTCTGAAGAAGCTGGGGAGATCGAAATATTACGAGCATGCGGCTCATATTTTGAGTCGCCTCAACGGCAATCCGCCACCAACCATCACGCCGGAGATCGAGGAGAAGATTCGGGCCATGTTCCAGGAGATTCAGGCACCGTTTCTGCTGTACTGCCCCAACGACCGGACGAACTTCCTGAGCTACTCGTATATCTTGTATAAATTTATGGAATTGCTTGACATGGACGAATATCTACCCTATTTTCCGCTTTTGAAGTCACGAGACCGGTTGATCGCCCATGATCAGATTTGGTCCAAGATCTGCGATTATTTGCATTGGCAGTTCATCCGATCTGTTTAGCTCACAAATAGCAGCGTCTCTTACTTGTGTTGCTTTTTCAAGAGTATCATGCCATCCATAATGACGCATTTTGCTATTCACTCTGAACTTGACTTCATATATGCCGCGGAGTTTCACCCAGTATATCCCATATTGTTTGCGGTCATGTCTGTACGTATTTAACATGTTTTCGCGTTTTGTTGACCACTGTAGATTCTCTACTCGATTGTCGGTTCTATCCCTATTTATGTGGTCAACTTCTCGTTTCTGTTCGGGATTTGGAATAAATGCACACGCTACAATTCTGTGAACCTTTGTAAGGATCTGAGTTCCATTCTTACATAGATTCACTGCGAGATACCCACCGCCGTCTGCACCCGGTCGCAGAAGCTTGCGGGGACCGCGTATTTGCCCGGTGTTTGACACAGTATAGAGCCCTTCATAACCGACAACGTCTTTCCATTCTTCCATGAAATCAACCACTACTTTGATATAGTATTCGTTTTCATAACGATGTCAGTGGACAAGGCGGCCGCCGTCGCAAGACCAAGAAGTCTAAACGCCGCTCTCGGAAAACTCGTCGTAGCCGTAAGTAATGGCGTGCGTGGTCACGTGGCTTCAAAAGGGCAAAGACGACGAGCAAATCGCAGACTTAGCCAAAATAGCGACAGAACAGCAGAAAGTGTTATCTCTTACACATCCGAACGCAGGGCCAGCGAAAGCTACGCGGAGTAATCTACCGATATTTCCGTTTGATATGATAATCACTCCATGGGAGTCTAAGTTTGGAAACGACCCGGACTGGCATTTCGTCGCACAGGCTCCAGATGGTCGGATATGCGGTTGGTTGACCGCCCAGCTAAAGGGGAGCGAGGATAAACCTCCAAAGTATGTCTATCTCGCAGAAATCAGCACTCGTCGAATCCGGGATGACATATACGGTGGCGTAGGCAAGAAGCTGCATGACGCACTTGTGAAAACTGCGAGCGATAATGGCTACAATTTCATCTATCTGTATCCCGTGAATGCAACGGTTGCGGCAGTATACGAAAAATGGGGATACACTCCTTCTTACCAGAAAGCCGGTATCGCCCACCAGTTCTACGTGCTAAACCGGGGCCCAACTGAGGGCATACTACACTCTCTCATCCTTCCAGACCAGGATGCAGCTCTGATGAATCGGGCACGTGGGATGTTTGGTAAGGCCATCGATCCGTTCCGACGAGCGATATTGGCCACCGGAGAAAATAAGGGAAACCTTGACAATCTACTGGTTGAGTTCGAACAGGAAAATGCAGATGCTGAACTTACCGATCCCGACCCCAGTTCAGAAGAACTCGAACAAATAGCTAGGGACGAAACTGATCGTTTGGAAGTTCAACGCAATCGATTATTGGAACTTCTACAATCCATGTCGAAGCCGAAAGGCGGCTCCAAAACCGCCCGGAACACCCACCGTCTGAAGTTCTTTCGGAAACACCACCTTTCAGTTCGCGGATACTCGCTGGGCGAACTGTCCAAAGTCTCCAAAGTGTCCCGACCAATCCTTCAGCAGGTCTACGATCGTGGTATCGGTGCCTACAAAACCAACCCCACCTCCGTGCGGATGAAGGGCACGTTCCGAAAGGGCGTGAAGGCTCCGTATTCCAAGAAGCTGAGCAAAGAGCAGTGGGCGATGGCACGGGTCTACTCGTTCCTCGATGGAAACCCGAAGCACGACACAGACCTGCGGCGGAAAACTCGTCGCCGTCATAAGTAAATGACAGACGAGTCCGAGTTAACGAAGAAGATATCGAACGACACGATTGAGACGTATTACTACGTGATCTTCTGGGTGGTGGCAGTCTCGGCCGGTCTCGTGGTGCTCTTTGAGCTGTACATCATGACCGTGTCCCCGAAGCGTGGGTTCTACATGTTCCTGCGTTCGGCCCCTGCGTTGACTCTGGGCGTGGTGAATGCACTGTTCCTGTATATCATCTCGGCACGTGCGTTGAAGTAATCTCGGGGATGGGTAATGGGCGACATATACGTAATTCTGCTGGAAAATGACGTGCTCGATGGGATGACCTACCGCTCATTTGATGAAGCGAAACAGGCACTCATAGACACGGCTATGACGAAGGAGTGGAGGCTTGAAAACGGCCGCGACGAGACTCCGGTAGTTGGGTTCAAAAACAAGTTTGGATTCGTCGACGACGACGAGACAGAAGAAGTTGAATTTCCGAAGGAAGGCGGAAACGGTCTTACGGAATTGTATGCGAAGGGAGAAGATATAGGTGTGGAACCCATAAATATACGTAAGCTGACGTTGAATGCCGGTGGTCGGCGGAAGACCGCCAAGACAATCCGCATGAAAAAAGGTGAGTATCTCCGCGAGCACCACCACCTGTTTCGGGTGCTCCAGAACCCCACTCGACGTGCGTTGAACGCCGAGCTTCGAGCTCAGAAACGGGAACTGAAGGAGAGGGGGTTACGGGGTTAGAGCTCGTATCCTTCAATATGTTTCTTCGCATAGCAACCAGACGCCATGTGACTATCACGACCACATCGCTTACACACCGGAGACGCTGTGGCTAGCTCTTGGAAATCAACATCCTCGTTGTCTCCGCAGGGGAAGTTGATCACTATGCCGTTTTCGATATTCAGAAGTTTCATATACATTCCGCACTGTGTGGCGTGGTCGTCCTTGATAGACCGGACTGATTTCAGTTCGACCACGATGTCGCCGCTAACCACGAGGTCAGCCCGCACCTGCCCCACCTCCACCCCTTCAAATATGACTGGGATCACCTGTTCTGACTTGTAGGGGATGTTGTGCTTCTTGAGTAACACCTCCATCGCATTGTGGTAGACACGCTCGCTGAAGCCGGCACCGAGACTCTTGAAAACACGCTTGGCGAATGACTTGATTTGGTCCATCTTAACGGTAAAAATGGTTTTCTGTGTAAACTGGGGATCCGTTTTCTAGTCACTCTCGTATCCCGCCATCATGTTAAGGACATTGTATGCATGCTCGGGCTCTCCGTTCACAAGACCCAAGTAGCGACCCGCCTTGATCCACTTCCAAACACGGTCGGGGTGCCACGCAACTGCAACCAACTCCTCCTTGATCGTCCTGCATGCGCGGATGCAGTTGAACTTATTAACCATTACCATCAGATCGCTTTTGATGCGGTGCGTGCGATCGAGAGTGCGGTCAAACGAGTCATACAGGTCCCGGATATGTCTGGAGCAGATACGTTCAATCTCATCTTTGACTTCCTCCTCAAGCTTCTGGCGGAACTTTTTGTCTGAAAGCTCTCTTCCCTTTTCATAGTAAGGCACGTAACTAATAAGCCCCCACGAGCACCAGGTGTTGGTCGAACCTGTGGTCAGGAAATGGCGTACGTAAATGGGGTTCACGCCGTGCTGTATGAAATTCAAGTACTGGCTCGTCGCCCAGAGCTTACGTAGCGTATCATGCTGCTCTTCGCGCCGACGACGCAGATGTGTAAGAGTATTGATACTCAAATTCTTCGTACACAACTCTGTTCGGGATTTTAGCTCTTGGTTCCGAATCCGTCCTCTCGCGGCGATAAGCAGTTGATTCTTGTCTTCCTTGACGTTGCTGGGCGGCGGGTTGTTCTTGGCGCACTTCTGCTGCCACTTGGCTTGGGCTCGAAGATCGGGTGTTCCGGGCATCTTGATTGAAAAATGGTTAGTGGTTAAACGTGGATCCGTTTTCTACTTGTCCCTGCATGTCTTGCACAGCGCCCACGTCTTGTCCTTGATTTCCTTCCCGCAGTCCCCGCAGGTCTTCATGTGCACCTTCGCCACATCCTCCTTGAGATTCGCGACAAGCTCTTCTGTAATGGACCCCACGAGCATGATCGTCATGGGCTTGTCGCCACCCGAATTGTCTGCATAGGAGAGCCACGTCCTCCCGCGCTGGAACTGCACGTTTCCTTCATCCAGGTTACGGGAGATGAAGTAGCGCCTGTAGTACTCAATGAACTCGCAGATGACCTTGTCTGGAGACACATCCTCGTCGCCGTCGTAGAGGTCGGAGTATTCGAAGATAGCGATTTCGAAGGACATCTTAACGCTAAAAACGGTTTTCTGTGTAAGCTGCGAATCCGTTTTCAACGCGAACTCCGGCATCGGCGTTCGTGTTGCACGGCGTAGAAGAGTTTGAGAGATTGGCGTTTGCAGTAGCGGCAGACCCAGACCGGTGCACGGCCAGCTAGGAAAGTTCGGACGTCCATGGCATCGAAACCCAATTTTCGTGGGTGGTCGGGATCCGTTTTCAGGCACGGGGAAGCTTCCACCTATTGACACAGTTTACACTCTCGTCGGTTAGATAGCGTAGACTGATCTCACGAACCAAATCACGAGGAAACCACTTACCATCGGGCCGAGTTCCCGTCAAGCCCCGTTCATACTGTCGCCTCTCCCGCAGAACGACCCGAGCTTTCAACTCCTTTTTCTCTGCGTCATCAAATCGAGACTCGTTGTAGTATGTGAAGGATTGTCCGCAGGTGGTCGGAGGATCCCAGATACGGAAGAAGAGACCATGTGGCGTCTCGGTGGGAGACCCTACATGGTATACGACCCCGTTGGTCGTCGTCTCCGTTGTGTCGTGGAACCGAAGCATGTCGTAGCCTGCACCATTGACGAAATACTCGGTGAACGTTGCCCGGAATCGCGAGGAAGACGTTGGCCCGAACCGGCTGTTGGAGAATCCATAGTATCGCTTGCCAGGAACGAGTGAGCGGATCTCAACGGGGGGTCCGATAGGGGTCTGCATTTGAAAAGTGTTTTGTTGTGCTGCAGTCCTATTCGTTTTCACCACGAGGTCTCCTTCTCGAGGCGGCGATTCTCAATCTTCTCGTCCTCCGTTGGACCCCAGCCTACGCGGATGGCATAGGTTGCATTGGGTCCGACATGGCGAATCTCCATTATCACGTCGCAGTTGGGGAAATGCTCCTTTGTCCAGAAGAGCATGGTATCGAACGCAACACCCAGCTCCATTGACTTTGAAGACGCCTGTGTCGACTCGCCCGTCTCTGCGACACGTAGAACCTCCTTGTAGAATTCTTCGGCTGCCAGCTGTCCCTTGATCTCCTGTGCACGATGGGCGAGACGTGCCTTCTCGGCGATGGCAGCAGCGTGGGCGTTCTGAAGTTGAGCACGAGTGAGAGGCTCCATTGTAAAAAGGGTTTGGGGTCGGGGTTGGCGCATCCGTTTTCAGCGAATCCACCATCCCTCGGTGTGCTTGACCTCGTAGCACCGATCAGCCGTATGTTCCGTGCGACCACAGCGGGTGCACCAATCCTTAGGCGGCGAAACGTCCACACTCGGAGGCCGGCATCCCTTCTCGTGTTGCTCGCACGCATACCGGTTCGGGTAATCCGACACGCACCACTGACACGCCCAGGATGTGTTTTGTTCCTGCGTGCAGTCCTTGTGTCCGTGCCCGGTTGCGTGACACTTTGTGCACGCATCGGCGGGAGCGTGCATCTCGAAACGAAGAGCCTGCTCGAGCTCGTCGCTTAGCCGCATCTCTCCAAAGTCGTAAGGGCGAACCGCATCAACTCCGTGCTTCTTCATCAGTGCCATCGTTGTTGTTCGCACATCGTTGGCACTGCTAACAGGGCGGGTTTCCACGATGCGAACGGGGTTGTAGATGCGAATCCACGGCGGTCCAAAGCCGCACGCGTAGTAGGCGTAGGTGTGCTCGACATCGCGAGACTTGCCGACGAAGTACTTGCCGCAGGTGAGTTCGAGAACGTAGAGATACTCCATGATAGCCGCACACCGAGCCCTTGTCTGGGCAGCTAGAATCCGTTTTTACTCCCGGTCAAATGTACGCCGGTTAATCTCGAACTCAACCCGGCGGCGGACCTGATCGTAGAGGTCATCGTTGATCTTACCTGTCAGCATCACGGAGATACGCTCGGTAAAGTATGAGATCGTCATCGGGGTGCGGTCAAACTCACCACCTCGTGCATCATTGTATCCCACCATCGTATCCACCACCATGGTTGCAAACACAGTCGGTGCGTTCCTAGCATTGACGGGCACAAACCGCTCAGTGCGATGCTGCAACAGCAGCACGATTCCAAAGTCCATGTCTGTACATAGCACTGAAAGGATTACCGCCGCCCATACAATTTCCGAATGGGAATATGTGACTGCTTGAAGATAATCTCGTCCACAATCTGAAACTTCTCAGTCACCGACACAAAGGCGACTTGGTGATTGAAAATCGTTGTAATCACCGCCGTATTCGGACAGTCGCGACCTATAAATCGCAGGGCATCCTGGTAGGTCTTGATGGTTTTCATCTGGCTCTTCCGCACAGTCTTTGTTCCGATTGTCATCATGGGCATGTCTCCGAGTCCAAAGCAGTTTCCCATTGTCACTTCGCCCAGCTAACTTTAAAGTAGCTTGACCAACACGAGGAGGAGATTTGACAATTAGGAAAGTTGCTTTCCAGAATCTTTCTTGCCTCGTCTCGAGTGAGATTGCTTGGAACCTCCACAACTTCAAACGTCCTCCCGGTGCGAGCGGCAAATTCGACATTCCGATTCACAATCCGAATGAAGTTTTCGTCTGCATCGTAATTTCCGGAAATCGCTCGTAGCTCTTCTGCGGTTGGCATACTGGCTTACATCTATTCATCGAATCCACTTAAATGCCCGATTGTTCGGTGTGTCAGCAGGACATGGACCTGGAGGAATTCCAGGACGTCCGCGAGTCGACGGCCACGTGTGTCAAGCTCGAATGCGGACACGCGTATCATACACGATGTGCCATCAGCTACCTGAAACGAACCAACTTTGACTGCATCTTGTGCAATCGCCACAAGGAGCCGCGGGAACGGTTGGAAGAGGAGGAGATTGCATTGAATACCTTTGATGTGGTCAAGCGGGAACCGGCATTCCGTCAACTGAAAAGGGAGGCCCTGCTGAAATACAAGGCCTACAAGGAAGCGAAGAAGGTCTTCCAGAAAGAGGTGGATGAGTTCCTCGCATCCCGAAACTGGTTCGGACTCAAGGATGCTCGGCTAGACGCTCAACGGGCATGTAACAGGGCACGTGGATACGTATGCCGCACAGCTATTCGGCGTGTTCCGCTTCTTCGGGCCGTCTTACAGGGTCATATGCGACAGAACAACAATTACAGTCTTAACCATCGGTGCGGACTGCCGTTTCCGTGGGCGTTTCAGAGGGGATTTTACTTACGGGGACTTTAAAAAATGTGAAGATCACTTATAAATGACACATGATCGTGTGAAGGCAGAACAGAAACGCTTAGTCACTGCGACTCGGCGGGTAATGAGAGCCAAGAAGATACTGACTAGAGCCAACGACGCTCTGAAGCAGACAAGGAAGCGTATTGTTGACGCGAAACGAGCACAAGCTGCAGCCGCTAAGAAGTAAGTTTAAGAGTGGTTGACGTTCAATCAGTATGGAGCAATTCGCCGCCAATTTCAAGGCACTCGACATTCCTGCTCGCAAGGCCAAACTCGACCAGATCACGATGTTTCTACGCCAACAAAATGCACCCGCAGAGGCGGATGCATTCCAGGCGTTGAGGTGTTGTTATCCGTCGCTCCCGTTATCCGCGAACGAGCGGGTGTTTCAAGAGTATATTGCGTGGGGAGAAATTGCTCAGCACCGGAACCATCCAGTGGTCAGGCACATTCTGTCGCAGGGGTAATTGCCAGGCTCAACGAGCCTAGTAATACTGGGGGAACACCATCCGCAGGCCGTAGTAGACCAGGCCGAACACAACGGCGTGGGTCAGCACCTGCGTCGTCTTGCCCGCACCCGGCGGCAGGGCAAGGAGGACACCCGGGGACAGCAGGATAAACAAAAGAACAGGGATGATGATGTTAAGGTCCATTTTATATACTGCCCACAATAAATTCTTTACGCATACAGTCCGTCGTCGTCCTCCTCGGGGGGAATACGAATCCTCAGTCCACGCTCAGCCGTACGCGGAACGCACGCATGCTGATTGTGAATTTCGCTGATGTTTCCCATCGCTTTCTGCTGATGCCGAACCCATGTGCGTGCAACGGCTGCCGGATTCCGCGTAAAGCACGACCGGCTGACGCCACCCACTTCGACAAAGAGGAGTGACACAAACTCCGTGTCCGTGTTCATGTGTCCGGCCCGGATAAATTCAGGAGTGAAGAGACGTGCGTGTTTTGCCGCACGCAGAGCGTTTGTTCCGGGAAGGAGGATGGGGTTACGAAGTGCATCGTAGACGTAGGCGTGGCACATCTGGCAGTCCATCTTAAAAGTTGTTTTGTTGTAGACTGCGGAATCCGTTTTCGTCTACTTGTGCTCACAGGTGCACCAAAGGAACTCACCCTGTGCCGCCCGCTCGGCCCGACGCTGCTCGATGTCCGCAAGGGACGGCGAAGTTGGAAGGTTCAACTCGGCGCGGCGGTCTGCCATCTGCAGGTCCTTGAACCGGTCACCCGCAGCCGTACACGTGCACTGGAAGGTCTTGCCGGCCAGTTCACGGAGCCCACGAAACGCCTTCTCGGTCATGGCATCCCTCCTAGCCTGCCGAGCTACTGGATTCTCAACCTCTGGGTTGCGTTCCATCTTCCTGTTCTTGGATACCTCGGCCACATAGGCACCCCAGCCGTTCTTGGCGATGTACTCCATCGTCCGCATACACAGCCCGAACGACGCACCCGAGTGGTGGTAGGCACCGGATCCCATCTTCTCTGTGATACGCTGAATCATCGGATCCTCAGAGAACATGAAGCTCTCTCCACTGAACTGACGCAGCCAATCCCACGCCTCCGCAGCGGTAACGGCCTCAGCCATGTTGTTGAACATTGCAGTATCCGACGCATTGTAGCCGAGAGAAGCAAAGTCGTAGGTAGCCATCTTAATGTAAAAAGTTTTTTTGTGTGTGGATCCGTTTTCAGAAACCGTGGCGGTTCTGGAGGTCGAGCTTGCGAAGGTCGTCCTTGTCGTATCCCGCCCACATCTCCTTCTCCGCCTCCGCGAGGTCGGCGCGGCGGTTCTGGAGAAGCCAGATCCAGTCGTCCCTCTGGCCCTTGGTCATGTTTGTGAGCAAGCGCTCCTCAATCTCGGAGATCTGGTCTCGGATGGATTGGAGGGAAGGAGGTGGCACACGAACACTGTATCCGTGATCTTCCAACAGAAGCTGGATGTGCTCTTGCGAGCGTGTGTCCGACTCGGCGATGGCACGGCCGAGTGCGAGGTGGAGGTCGGCAATCTCCTCTGCATGTGCGGGGGCGTGTTCGTTCGGGAACTCGTCACCGTAGCGCTCTACGTAGCACTTGCGGCAATACGTATTGTCTGTCCACAGCTGGGACGTAACGCCACATCCGCGGCACGGCTCCGCGTATTCATCCGCACAGAGGTCGCACAACCGTCCTGAGCCATTGCACGTGCAGTGCGGCTCGGGCACGCCGCACCAGATCTCGTACTCAGCCTCGTCGGCGATACGGCGGGCACACCCGTTGCACGGCTCGTCACCGCCGTCGCACGTGCAGCGCTCGTCACGCTTCTGCTGGCATCTCTCGCAGATGTTCGGCAGAACGACCGTGTACATGTCGCACTCGGGGCACCAGCCGTCGGCGGCGGACGGGGCGTTGCACGGGTGATTGCGGCGCGAGTAGCACTCGTGGCAATAGTTGGACCCGAGAACGGTGGCACCCATGTCCCCGCAGTCGGGGCATCGGCGCCAATCTTGGCGGCAGGTATCGCAGGTAGAACCGAGCTCGGTCGTCATGTTGGAGCAGTCGGGCTGGTGGCAGCAGTAGAGGTGGGAAGAAGGCATGGTGAAAGACGTTGGAGCGGGGGCTCTTACCTATACCGTAAGGTGATAGAATCCGTTTTCAGAAGTCGGTCGTGGGCCAAGATGTGTGAACGGATAAATCGCGTATCACCCCCAGAGATGAAGAGGTTGGTATATTGGTCTATCAGGATACTCAGTGAACGGTGGAGGTTGCGGTTCATTCGCTCGTACACACTGGGTTGACTTAGTCGCATGTGTCGGTCGTGATGGGAACCGTAGGTGGTGTGTCCGCGGAACAGAAGCTCGGTCGAAAGGCGTTGGTAGTTCGCCATGGTTGGACGTGTTCTATTCTTTACGACATTCGTTTTTATTCGCATCCACATACAATGAGCTCCACACCCACAAACCCGTCGCTGACGCAGCCGCAGCAGACAACGAACACCGTAACGCCGAGCTTGATTGGCGGCATCCTGATGATCTTTGCGTCATTCGGAGGTTTCTTTGCGTTTCTTCTTCACGTCGCGGCCGCCAAGCTGTCGTATGACAAGTATGGGTCGATCGGGTGGGCGATTCTGGACTTCTTCTTCGGAGTCTTTTACATCCCGTATTATGCGTTCTTCCTCAATACCCCTTCGTATTCGCAGCCCGCGATGGGGGGACGCCGCCGCCGGTAAAGCGATTGTACACAAAGAGTAGCTTCTCCTTGAGATCGTCGGCAAACAAGAACACTGCGTAGGTAAACACCATGCGTCCACCATAGAGTTCAATGAATTGTTCAAGGCGAGTGGGCACGGGAAGCACCGGAACAAGAAAGTGAACAAAGTACGTTATCCAAAACGACAGCACGACCAAGAGAGACAACTCAAGCGATACATCCACAAGCTGATATCCAAGTGTCCCGTTTGTCCACGTTTCATTGAAGCGGCTGAACATCACCCGCGTCAAGGATGCCACTACCCCAGCCAATACGACATAGATAACGCCGATAAAGCTAAGATTCAGCGTCAAATACACGATGTGACCGTTCACGGGCGGAAGGCGGTTCTCTCCCGTGTTCTTCATTACATTTTCACGCAGCAAAAGAGTATAGTCAATGATCCCTCTTCGCACTTGGGGTAAGCACCTCATGATTGACGCGGCGGGTGCCGCAGCTCACACGATTCGCAACCCTTCGACCATTCACGACTTCAACAAGGCCCTGGTCAAGCGTATCGACATGGTTGCCTACGGAACACCCCAGATTGTGCGGTTCGGTTCGGGTAACAAGGCGGGGTATACGCTCGTTCAGCTGATTGAGACGTCGAATATCTGTGCACACTTTGTGGAAGAGAACAACTCCATGTATCTGGACGTGTTCTCCTGCAAGGACTTTGATTCTGTCACGGTCAAGGAGACCGTGGAGGAGTATTTTCAGGTTAAGCGGCTCAAGATGAAGGTGCTTACCCGCCAGGCACCGGTTGATATTCGGCCGAGTTGTCTGTGTTTGGCGTAGACTTACGGCCCCAGAAACTCGGGACAGCGGCCATCGCGTGCACGTGTGCCGTTCGAGCATGCCGACAGGACAGGTGCATCCGGAACGCTAAACTTCGGGACTCCGGGCCACACGTCTTTGCCATCCGTGAACTGTTCTGTCCTCTGAACAGATACGTATCCAGACGCGACGAGAACCAGCAGACCAATGAGTATCCACTTTAACGGGAGCTTGCCCATTTGTCTTTACATGAAGTTCTTTTTCACCCACTGGCGATCAGCCTTCATCTTCCGAGAACTTTTGGGTGCAGTTCGCTTCGTTAACACGGAGACTGCATTCAGCTTGCGGAACGTGGACAGTGGACCGACCTTCTTGACAACCTTGCGTAGAATCTTGTGACGCGTGGACGGTTTCATGGTTGTCTTGTAGCCCATGAGAGTTCCCTTCTTCAGCGGGCCAATGAGATTGCGACGGGTCTTCATTTGGTTTCACTGCACAAAAACTTACGATGTAGGCCCAGGGGGCGGAGGCGGTGCGGGCTGCGAAGGAATCTTGGGTGCAGGGGCCACCGGTTTGGGTCTGAATACATTCATGAATCCGAACATTTGTTATTCGCCGGGATTTTCGCTGTGTTTCGCACACGCCCTGCATCCCGGCTTAGGCAAGAACGATTGCTGTGTAGTGCTTGTCACGTACAAAAAGAGGACAACCAACGCAATAAGAAGGAGCCACTCCCACATTTACTTGTTGGCACACGCATTTTCCTGCGTGATAATACCGTTGAACATGACGCGGCGAAATAGCTGGTCATCGATTCGAACAACTGCGCACTTACGGCGGGGCCCAGAGCGAACAACACGCTCGGACACCTCGGGGTTCGCTCGCATATACGCCTCGGCACACTCCCAGTTGTACTCGGGAACCTCTGGAGTATCCTGGAAGAACACGCAGGAACGCTCAGCTCCGTGATAACATTCGAAACAGAAGATAGGAGAACATCCCTGGCACACGGCGATTCCCTGTTTGGCGTGGCTCGTTAATGTGTCGTTGTAGCAAGAAGGGCATACGGTCTCCATGATGTCGCTGTTGGTTTTCGGCTCCGGCGTTTAAATTCGTTTCGAATAACAAGAGATGCCTACATTACGCCAAAAGGTCGATACCTTCTGCAAGGAGTCTGGGTCCAAAGTCAGCGACTCCGATAAGCTTCGTAACCAGCTTGGGATGATGAAGCAGAAGATGAAGAAGATGCAGGATACGCATAAGCACGAACTGCATCTCGCGAAGGCGGCGGCCAAGACCCAGAAGGCGAAGTCGCCGAAGGTGCCGAAGGCCCCGAAGACCCGGAGGGCCCCGAAGATCAAGCAGGAGGTTGCCATGAATCCGCTTCCCGCACAGGCCGAGCCGATGATGCCCGCTCCCGCCCCGACGTTGGCCCCGGCGGCTCCGGCTCCGGCTCAGCCCAAGGGTGGGCGGTCGCGCCGTCGTCGCATGCGTTGATAAGGTCTACAAGAAACTCCCGCGAAGACATTAAATGTCTACTGCCGACGCACCTGCCCCCGTTGCGGTTGAACCCCCGGCCGCTCCCGTTGCCCCGGCTGCCGGCCTGTTCGATTCGATTGACTGGAAGAACCCGGTCCCTGCGGTTATCAAGCTGGCCACGCACCTTCATTCGCTGGAGATGCTGTCGCCGGCCGAGCGTCTGACCATGCTTCAGGGCAGCTTACTGTATGTTATCAACACGTCGGCAATGGGCGACGGAGAGAAGGAGGCGGCCCGCGTGTTCGTGTCCACGATGGTCCCGCATGTTGTCGAGACGGCGGTGTCGGGCCTCGAGGCTGCTGCCAAGGTCGCCGTCGCCGAGAAGAAGGCCCACGACCTCATGGATGCGGTTATGTCCAAGCAGCCGAGGATCATTGTCAAGAACGTCGAGGCCATTCTCGCCGATGCGGCCAAGACCAAGTGGTGGTGCTGGTAAACAGTCTTAACTCAGTGGGCGGAGAGTCCTTAATGGGTATCCCGTATTACGTTGCATCTTTACTTCGTAAGCATAAGCACATTCAAAAACCGTACGAAACATTCGAAGCCGATGTGCTCTGCATGGACTTCAACTGTTTTCTACACAAGGCCATCAAGGATGAGGATCCGATTGGTAGCGTGATTGCCGAGCTGAGGACATACTTGGAGCGGATGCGTGTCAAGAAGGTGTACATCGCGATGGACGGCCTGGTTCCGTATGCGAAAATTGTCCAGCAACGCTATCGTCGGTTTCGTGCACCTGAGAAGGCGTCGGTGTTTGACCGCCACCAAATCTCGCCTGAGACGCCGTATATGCGAAGCCTGACGAAGGAGCTGAAACTGGCTTTCCCGCAGGCGGTTATTTCAGGAACAGACGAGCATGGCGAGGGGGAACATAAGATATTTCAATGGCTACGAACAATTGACCCAGCGGAACGAGCCAATGTCGCAATATATGGCCTTGACGCTGATCTGGTGCTCATCTCGCTGGCACAACGCAGTGTCGGCAACCTATTCCTACTTCGAGACGATGATGCCTTTTCGATTTCCGCCTTGGCGGCTGTTCTGCCTCTCCCCGTAGACGAGTATGTTCGCATGTGTATTCGATACTTTGGCAATGACTTTATGCCGGCAGTCGCCATGTTTTCGTTGCGTGAGGATGGACATGGTCGTGCACTCCACATGAGAGAACCGGTCAAGATGGAGACCAAGGTGTTGATCGAGCGTCGCAAGCCCCACGATGCCCATATCGTGGCGGCGGATGGCAACGGTCTCGAAGCACGTGTTGGGCTTCTACTGGACGGTGTCATTGACTGGGAACCCGTGTGTTATGCATACTGGAAGACCTACGCATGGACTCTCGAATACTTTACCACGTCGAGTGTTCCCGACTGGTGTTGGGTGTATCCGTATGCCGAAGCTCCGTTGTTGCAGACGTTGGCTGATTTTGATCAGCCTACGTCCTTCACATGGGACCATCCGACGCCACCGTTTCATACGAGTGCTCAGTTACAGTGCATTTTGCCGGCCGCCTCTCTCCGGACAGCACGTAAGCGAGTAAAGTTTCACGATGAGGTCTATGATGAGGCACGCGACACGCGTCATCCGTGGATGCGAAGGTATGCATGGGAAACGGACCCGTATATATCGGTTCCGTGGGATCCGGCACGCCCACTTACCTCCGTATGCGAAATCCGTTTGCCGTCATGACCAGGCGTCCACCTGAACGTGCAACCAGAGGCTGTGTGGGTTCAGACTCCTGATTGTAGACCACAGTGTCCTCCGGAATCATAACTTCGAACTCGTTGCTCCGGGGGCGCATGTACTCGTTCTCAATCTTTTGAAGCTCCAGGATTCGCTTCAGGGCAGCCATTCCGCTCGCGTCGCGAAGCATCCTCCAGTGCCGATTGATGTGGTTAATGTACGCAGATCGGAACGCACTGGTTTTATTGAACTTGACGTTGTTTCGAAGAACATCAAAACACGCCTGCACAGATGCATACACGGGCTTGTTCAACCGGCGGTTCACCGAATTGTGTGCACGAAATGTGAAGAGCATGAACTCTCGGCGAGAATAGAGAAAGTTGGGATACCGTGCGCGGTATTCCGATAACAGCTCGGTGAAATGTTCGCGGCACGACGGACATGTGATGGTATCCCGAAAAAGCTCAACCCATCGAAGAAGAAGCTGACGCTCGGCTTCGGTGGGTGAATCTGGGTATAAAGATGCAACCGAGTGGAGCGTCATCCACCCCAAGGGACCCCATATAGATGTCATTAGTCTATTTCAGCGAAACCATTCCTGCCTCGGCACCGCTTTCCATAATTAGCTTAACAAGTGCAGGGGGTGCTTTCGACCCAACCTCCATCTTTGCAGCCTTCAGACGTTCACGCATGACCTTCTCCGGCATGTTGCGAAGGGTCTTTTGGATGTTCTTGCGTTTCTGCTTCTCGCCTTCACTGGTGAGAATCCGAATCCCCTTCCTGAAAGGGGGACTGCTGGTCGGATCCCGGACCCCCTCGATCTTGCGGGCGGTCTTCCTCAGCACTCCCCGTGGAAACGTCTTGGCAGTTTTTTTGCGTTCGGCCCCGCCAACCTTGTTGATGGTGATTGGCTTGTCGCTCATCCCCTTTACTCAAAACGGATAAACCTTATTTACAGCGTAACCGGGGCATTCATATACCATGGCTGAGTGGGATGCTGTTAAGGCATACTTCGAGAAGGGTGTTCATCGTCTTGTGGATCATCAGGTCGATTCGTTCGAAGACTTCATTCGCAACAAGCTTCCCCTGATTGTGCAGTCTACCCCACCCATCACGGTCTGGCACGAGCAAGACGAGGCCACGAAGAAATACAAGTATGAGTTTCGGCTTTCCTTCGAAAACGTCACGTATCTCAAGCCGCGGCTTCAGGAGGCCACGGGTCGCGTAAAGCCAATGCTTCCGATGGAGGCGCGTGTTCGTAACTTCACCTACGCAGCCCAGATGCATGCAGACATTCGCTTCGTGGCCCGCACCTACAAGGGTCCGCTGCTGGATACGTTCGATGAGGAGTTCCGGGTCTTTGAGGGCATTTCGATGGGCAAGCTGCCGGTCATGTTGGGGTCGTCGCTGTGCCTTCTCAAGGAGTATCCTACGCAAGTCTCGGATATGGGCGAGTGCTCGCACGATCCGATGGGCTACTTTGTGGTCCACGGCTCGGAACGCACCATTCTCTGCCAGGAGAAAGTGGCGGACAATCGCATCATGATCTTCCAGAACAAGAAGACGTCGTCCAAGTATCTGTATTCGGTCGAGATGAAGAGCCTACAGGAGTCCTTCACGACTCCGCCCAAGAAGCTGGAGATTCGCCTGTCGTCCAAGTTCAACGGATACGGATTCCCGATGGTGGCCTGTGTGCCCAGGTTCCGCGAAGACATTCCGGTCATGGTGTACTTCCGTGCACTTGGAATCCAGGATGATCGCACAGTGGCTCGCATCATCTGGGGAGACGAGGCGGATTCCCATGTCGAGCTGCTGGGTGCGTCCTTCCGTGATTGTGCCGAGCTGGCCGTCTATTCGCAGGAGGACGCTGTGAGGTATCTCACCAATCACTTGCAGTATGGCACGAATCAGGAGGATAAGTGTGCGTATGTCCGCTATCTGCTCACGACCGAGCTGCTGCCTCACGTGCGGTTTGCCGGGGAGTCACCGGTTCCGACTCCGGAGGTCCTGAACGCTCGTCGCACCATGCTGATGGCGTCCATGATTCGCCGCTTGCTGCTGACATACTGCAAGCACATTCCTCTCGACGACCGCGATGCGTATCCGAACAAGCGGGTGGTCACCACGGGTGCCTTGCTGACTCACCTGTTCCGCCAGCTGTTCCAGAAGGTGTGCAATGACACGCGTAACGAGTTTGTTCAGGAGGTCAATAACGACGCGTGGAAGAAGGCGGGTCAGCCGCTCGAGATTCTCAACATCAACAACCTCTACAAGATTCTGAAGGTGTCGGCCATTGAGGGCAAGATGAAGCAGGCATTGGCCACGGGCAACTTCACGGTCCAGGGCATGGGGACGACGAACTCAACCTCCCTGTCAAATGCCACCAAGGTGGGTGTTTCGCAAGTGCTGGCTCGGATGTCCTACGCCGCAACCCTGAGCCACCTTCGTCGTATTCAGACGCCGGTGGAGAAGTCAGGCAAGCTCCTGGCTCCCCGCAAGCTCCACGGCACCTCGTGGGGCTTTATGTGTCCAGTCGAGACACCCGAGGGTCATTCGGTGGGTATCGTGAAGACCATGTCGCTACTGACCTCGGTCTCGCAGCACGTGCCGTCGTCTACGATCCTTCACTTCCTCTCGGAGCTTCCGGACGGGGGCATCACGTGGATTACCACACCTCGCGTCTACGAGGGGACATCCATCACAGTGAACGGTGTTCTGTTGGCCTATGCTGCGAATCCTCTCACAGTTGTAACTGCTCTTCGCACAGCCAAGTGCAGTTCTCGCCTTCACCCGCACACATCGGTGGCCTGGTATACGCTGATGAACGCCATTCTCATTGAGACGGACGGTGGGCGTGTGGTTCGTCCGGTGTTCCGCGTAGGTGCACCCCATCCGGTGGGCGAGGACCGGAAGGATTGGATGAACTGGGTGCGAATGTGCATCGAGTACATTGATGCGTCCGAGACCGAAACGCTGCGAATCGCCTTGACTAAGGAGGAGGTGACGTCGCATTCTCACCACGAGATTCACCCCTCGATGTTGGTGGGTCACATGGCTGGCACGATTCCGCTGTCGGACCACAATCAGTCGCCTCGAAACACCTATCAGTCGGCCATGGGTAAGCAGTCCATGTGCATCTACGCCACCAACTTTGCCAAGCGGCTGGACAAGAATGCCTACGTTCTGTGCTCGATTTCACGCCCCATCGTGGAGACACGGTCGATGAACATTCTGAAGATGCAGGAAATGCCGTTTGGTATGAATGCGATTGTGGCCATTGCCTGCTACGGTGGCTACAACCAGGAGGACTCAATCATCATGAACCGGACGGCCGTAAACCGCGGGCTGTTCCGCGGCCTGTACTACACGATGTACAAGGACGAGGAGCACCGGAACGTAACGTCGGGCCGCGAGGAGAAGTTTATGCGGCCTCAGAAGCACAATACTCGCAAGTTCAAGAACACCAGCTACGCGGCGATCAATGAGAATGGGATTCCGGTCCTGCACGCCAACATCAACGAGAACGACGTGGTCATTGGCAAGGTGGTGAACCTGCGGCACGACACGGCGGGATACGCCTTCCGCGATGCATCGACCACCCACAAGAACGCCGAGGCTGGCCGTATCGACGGTGTGTGGCAGGACAAGAACTCGGATGGCTACCCCTTCGTCAAGGTTCGCGTAGTGTCTGAGCGTATTCCGCAGATTGGAGACAAGTTCAGTTCTCGTCACGGACAGAAGGGAACGGTGGGTATGCTGCTGGACGAGCAGGATATGCCCTTCACGGGTGCGGGTCTGCGGCCCGACTTGATTATGAATCCACACGCGGTGCCGAGTCGTATGACCATTGCACAGCTGATGGAATGTATCTTCGGAAAGGTGTGTGTTCGCAAGGGAACGCTGGGTGATGGAACGCCGTATTCGCACCTGAGGGTGGAGGAGCTGCGGGCTCAGATGCTGGAGCTCGGCATGCATCCCTACGGCAATGAGATTCTGTACAACGGCCAGACAGGCGAGATGATGCAGGCGGAGATCTTCATGGGTCCCACCTTCTACCAGCGGTTGAAGCACATGGTCATTGACAAGCGGCACTCCCGTGCCCGTGGGCCCATTGTGTCACTGACTCGCCAGCCGTGCGAGGGACGGTCTCGCGATGGTGGTCTGCGTGTGGGTGAGATGGAGCGTGATTGCATGATCTCCCACGGTGCGGCAGCCTTCACGAAGGAGCGTCTGATGGACGTGTCAGACCCCTTCTCGACCGGTATCTGCAAGACCTGCGGAACGCTGGCGGTGGTGAATCCGCAGGAGGGGCTGTATTCCTGCGGGTCCTGCGGCAACAAGACCGACTTTGTTCAGAAGACCATCCCGTATGCGATGAAGTTGTGGATGCAGGAGCTGGAGGCCATGCACATCGTTCCTCGCATGGTCATGGAGTAGCTAGTGTTTGTATGTCCGCCTCCGCGATCGCCTCCTCTTGATACGCCGGGTCCGACGCCGACGACCACCCTTTCTAACCGGACTAGCCGCCGCTTCGAGCTGTTCGGGGGTCAGGAACTCACCCGGTGCCTTCTCGGTTGTCAGAACGTTTGTAATCATGTTAAGTGCGTACGAAACACATGGGTATTCGGCCGATTTAATGGCGACATCCGGATCAAGACGCACTCCCACCTTCGTCCGACCAATCAGTAAGCCCGCCTTGGCCGCCTCGGGAAGCAGTGGACGAAACATCGTATCTACTATGGTTTCTCTCCAGTTGGGTGTCTCGGCTAGCTTGGCTGGGATAAACATCGTATCTGTATCGAATACCTCTAAGAATGTAAACCTTGTTCGGTCGAACACATACGCTATCATATGGGAATTGGGTGTTTGACCACTATCTGCCAACGTCAATCGTATCGTTCCAACGATCGTGTAACCTTTTTCTAGTGCATCTTTCATGATAGAAATTTCGCTAGCCGTTAACATGAATCTCATTTGAACCCCCCCGGCGGGTACCCACGGCATGTCGGGAAGAATATCGTCAGGTCTGGGTAGCGGCGACCATTGAACACCGAGGTCGGCCTGACGAGCAAAGTCTCCCATGCCCACGTGCATGAAATAGATGAGCTTTCTCTCGAAGATTCCACCCGCTGCTGGCGGGAAATCGCGAGACAGAGAACCGTCGATATCAAATCTCCGGCTCAAGTCCTGTCTGGGGTTCACAACACGCTCGACCGGTTCGCCGGCCTGCCTTGCACGGTAATCGTCATCGCGTTGTTCACATAAGTCCGCACCCGCTAGACGGTCTGGGTTCGTACGAAACGGAAAGTTTACTCCTTGCTCTTTTCGATAGGCTGTCACAAATGGGTTCATTCGCAGGCCTGTCGCACGACGCAAATACTCCGGCCACCCCTCGACTTTCGTGATCTCGTTAATTTGCCCCAACAACATGCCATATCTTTCCTCCTTTTGTTCCGGAGTCATTTCGACGATAGGATCCTTACGTCTAATGGGCCCCCCTGACATTGTTTTTCGCGTATATTTTGTTTGCTCGTCGTCATCGGTGAAGTGCATCCCAGCTCACCGGAAACGCAGTCCTCGAACATGACTATACTTCGGACTCTTCCTGAAGGTCATACAGTCCCGGACGGCGGGTGCATCCTCCACACAATGCCACTATCGCGCAGACAGCCGAACCAAGGACGACGACCCCTGCGACGACAGCCGCTGTGAGCTGGTCCTGGTCCATTACTTCTTTTTTCGGTGTATGCGTATAAATGGCCTTTGTGAAGAAGAACCCGCTTTTTGCAGCGAAATTGCCTGCGGCGAACCAGCCTGAGATGAAAGTGCACGACCTTGCTGTCGGTGAGAATTATAGATATCCCAAAGGTAAACTTATGCGTTATGAGGGTACGAATCGTGCAGAATCACCCACTGAAGATGAGACATATCGGTTTGGCTATTCCAGAAATAATGGACTCGGACTCGGAGTCGAACGTATAAGTATCCCATGGAATAAAATAAGCAGTCTCGAGCATGTGCCGCGAACAAAAGCCGCCGGTCGTCGGCGGACTCGCCACATGAAGTTCAAGAAGTCGCATACACGCCGCCGTCGGTATCGTAAGTAAACATGTCTCTCGAAGTCGTGATTGGACCGATGTTTGCGGGAAAGACGTCCTACGCGTTAAGCCTTGTTCGCAAGTATGCGGCACAAGGATTGCGAGTGTTGGTGGTCAAGCCGGCAATCGACACTCGATTCGCTAACATGAACGAGCTGACGACGCACGATGGGGATTCGATTCCGTGTGTGACCGTGGATTCGCTGAATGGGTTAACCGCCGACTTTTTGGCACCGTTCTCCGTTGTGATTCTGGATGAGGCACAGTTCTTTCAAGGACTGATTCCATTCGCAGAGTTTGCGGTGGATACGCTTCGCAAGACCGTGTACTACATTGGACTCAGTGGAGACTCCGACCGTCGCCCGTTCGGTGAGCTGTTGGGTGCACTCGCACTTGCGGATAAGATCACCCACCTGTCCAGCTTGTGTATCTGCGGTCGCCCGGCGCCCTTTACGCGTAGGTTGCAGACGGGCTACGGACAGATTGCCATTGGAGGGGCGGATTTGTATGTTCCACAGTGCAGGACGTGCCATGTTTACAGGTAGAAGTCTTCGGCTCGGACAACTTGAAAGAGGTCCGGCTTTCCCTGGTTCAGTGCGGCAATCGACTGCTCGTCCGGCGACTCGACGGCAATTGGATACACGAATGCATCGCGACGCACGCCCAGAATGGGATCGAACATGACCCAGTCGGTCACAAAGTGAGAGGCATACGGAATCGAGACGTCATCCACTGAAAAGATCGCACAGAACTTCGCAGCCCACTCGCGTGTAATCATGTAACACTGGGCTCCCCATGGATTCGAAACGCCCACATTACGAAGAATGACTTCGCTACCCACGTGTTCCCACTGGCCACTCGGAATGTTGATGTACCCCATGGACAGGATGTCGGTGTTCCCTGACATCATGTGGGGTGTGACAGCCTCCACCAACCGGTTGAAGTCCTTGTGAAACCTCACATCGTCTTCAATGATGATTCCCAGTGGCTCTCCCGAATCCACCAACGCCTGCATACAGCGAATGTGTCCGAGGGTGGCCGCACAGCCGGTGGGATAGGAGGTGCCTCGCTCGAAACAGGTGGCTCCGCGACGCACCACCTCCGGGTCGTCCTTCAGGGGGGACTGAACCAAGACAATGTCGAGGTTCAAGGGTGCTGCGGCAGCTTTGAGACGTTCGCCGCGACCGGGGTCACAGTTGACCGCATAGACACGCATTTGTAAGAGGGGTCGCCACCCCTCTAAACAGTTTTTTTCGGCTGTGCTTTTTTCTTGCTGAGTATCATACAAGCAATATGGGTGGTGGTCTTCTTCAGCTCGTCAGCTACGGTGCGCAGGACATCTACATCTCCGGCAACCCCCAGATCACGTTCTGGAAGGTGCTGTTCAAGCGTCACACGAACTTCGCGATGGAGTCCATTGAGGTGACGTTCAACGGCCAGGCCGACTTCAACAAGCGTGTGACGGCGATCATCAACCGTAACGCGGACCTGATGTACCGCACGTACATCCAGCTGGTTCTGCCGGCGGTGCAGCTGGATGCCGGTAACAACAACACGATCACCCGCTTCCGCTGGCTGAACTACATCGGCCACCGCGTTGTGAAGACGGTGGAGCTCGAGATTGGCGGCCAGCGTATCGACCGCCAGTACGGTGACTGGATGCAGATCTGGACGCAGCTGACGCAGGACACTGGCACGGTCAAGGCGCTCGATGAGATGATCGGCAACACCCACGACCTGGTGCTGATGAAGGACCGCAAGGGCTATGCGCTGGATGTGTCCTGCGCGGGTGCCGAGCTCACGAACTCGTGCGCCCCCCGTGCCGGCACCCCGGCCCGCACGCTGTACATCCCGCTCCAGTTCTGGTTCTGCCGCAACCCCGGCCTGGCCATCCCGCTGATTGCGCTCCAGTACCACGAGGTGCGCATCAACGTGGAGTTCGAGCAGTGGATCAACTGCTGCTACTACGAGGCCACCGGCGCGGTTCTCTCGTCGATCCAGTCCCTGACGGCCGCCTCGCTGTACATCGACTACATCTACCTGGACACGGAGGAGCGTCGCCGCTTCGCCCAGCAGACGCACGAGTACCTCATCGAGCAGCTGCAGTTCACGGGTGCCGAGTCGATCACGTCGAGCTCGAACAAGATCC
>Ga0209296_1000763_pt1 | contig 27185 bp, 20 predicted proteins | sample S_130206_EF_Meta_FD_187319 | JGI IMG/M metagenome (GOLD analysis project Ga0209296, IMG submission 187319) | Freshwater microbial communities from Lake Simoncouche, Canada to study carbon cycling - S_130206_EF_MetaG (SPAdes) (version 2) | ecosystem: Environmental > Aquatic > Freshwater > Lake ... | reverse complement strand
TCAGGCAAACCAGTCAAAATTCTTGCCATCTGCGAACGAACCAAATCAATCAAAGCCAATTCCTCGCTAATATTTCGTTGATGATACGATAATGATTTTAAAAAAAGATTTTCATCCGCACCCAATAGCTGGGGATTTTCCAAAGCAATGACTCTTTTCATACGATCAGCGAAAACTGGCTCAAAATCTGCAATATGGCAAACTACCTCAAGAGTGGACCATTTCCCCTCAATGGGCCGAGCCAATAAATGCTCAAGATGCATGTGGGCAACCGCTTGCCTCAATAAATAACCGCCATGAATATATTGGGAAATAAGATTCTTGAATTCTATGGTCATCTTAGCCTGCCAGCTTCGTAAAAGAATCTCTTAAGCCGCTCAGTTGCTGCCTTCGCTGGGCTTCTGGTGCGAAAGGATCGAAAGGAATGGGCCCACGGGCTATTTGCTCGAGCAATCCATGCACCCTTCTGCGTAATTCTGAATCGCGCCTTTCAAGGGCATCTAGCAAAAAGGGAACCGCACTAATGCCATAGCGCTGCAATTCTTCCCCTGCTCTATCAGACCCCGAAGCAAACTGCACCAATAACTCCAAAACTTTCTCGCGCTCTATCAATTTTTGCACACCCTGCGTTTGATCAACTGGCTTCTCTTGCACCAAAGGGGTTGATGGGGGCCTTAGGCCCATAGTCTCACGCGATGGAATTACCGTGGTAGGCAAGCCGATTGAATCATTATTAAAGCTATTACCTAGATATTCTTGAATTGCTATCGGATCGCGAATCAAATCCTGAGGGGCACCATGCGTACGCACCGTTCCACCTTTGATCAAATAACTTCTATCCGTGATTGATAAAATTTCACGAACCCTATGATCAGTAACTAAAATACCAATCCCCTGCTTTTTCAAATCGAGCACAATATGCTGAATATCTTCGATAGTTTGGGGATCAATACCCGTAAAAGGTTCATCCAAAAGGATCAAAAGCGGATCACAAGCCAAACAACGGGCTATTTCCAACCTTCTTTTCTCTCCGCCTGACAATCGCGCAGCATTATTTTTTCTCAAATGCGTAAGCCCGAATTTATCCAGAACTTTTTCAGTTCGATCAAGGCACTCCGCACGGGTCAACTTACGACCAAGAACGCGATGCTTTGGCATGATTTCTAAAATCGCCATCACATTTTGTTCAACCGTCAACTTTCTAAAAACACTGGTTTCCTGCGCCAAATAGCCCATACCCAATCGGGCACGACCAAACATTGGTAGATGGGTCACATCTTTTCCTGCGAAAATAACTTTCCCACCATTGGGCGTAACCTGCCCCGTGGTCATGCGGAAACTCGTAGTTTTCCCGGCGCCGTTAGGCCCTAATAAACCCACGACCTCCCCAACATCCACTTGAAAGGTAACCCCATCAACCACTTTGCGGCTGCCATAATACTTGACCAGTCCGCGCACCTCGAGGATCGCCATCCTTGCTCCTTGTCAGACCTTCGAAACTATTTCACTAATAGGATTTACAACGCTTTCTAGAAATCGTGCAAGACCAGTCTAGTCATAATAACCAAAGAAAGGTAAAACAGGGGGAATAGGCCTTCAGGGAGATTGCTTTAACTTTATCTACTTTTATTTCAGCCTATAGTTTTTTGGAGCTTTTGTGAAAACCCTTATCGACGAAGAAACAATCAAAAAACGAGTCACAGAAATCGCCAAACTTATCTCTGCAGAATTTAATGGCCAACCCATCACCGTGGTTGCTGTTCTTACTGGCGCCCTCATTTTCGTATCCGATCTGGTTCGCCATCTTAATCTTCCAGTACGTATTTGCTTTGTTCGCGCCAGCAGTTATCGAGGTGAAACCACCGTGCCAGGCGATCTCAACATCGATTCCTCCATGCTTCCCGACATCCAAGGCCGTAACATCCTTCTCGTAGACGACATTTTAGATTCGGGTCATACCCTTAGCAAACTCAGCAGCTATTTAAAGGAAAAGGGCTGTAAAGCCATTCGAACCGCGGTGCTGCTGCGTAAAATAGGTCGGCAAGAACACCCAATCGAGCCGGATTACTGTGGTTTCGAAATACCTGATAAATTTGTGGTGGGTTATGGGTTAGACTATAACGATGAATATCGCAACCTCCCCTTCATCGGGGATTTGTCCTAACTTTCCTGCTTTTATTTGCAGATTGGATTACCTTTGCCTGCGTTTACATTCTTGATCGATAGCACCGAATACAGTGGCCATTCCAGACAACTGCTGGCTTGTGTAACTGAACTTCGATCCATGAATTACACGGTTGCGGTTGGTGTTCTTGGCAGAGAAAGCCCATGGTCTTCTTTACTTGCAAATACGGGAGCAATGGTTTCTCATTTTGATAGCAAAGGCCTTTGGGATATCAAAGCTTTATTCCAATTAAGAAAATGGCTGCAGCAAATACCCAGTGATTTCCTTCATGTGATCAGCCTCAAAGCTTTAGACTCCCTTGGAATTGCCTCGCCTTCCTTCCTTGCAAAATCATTTTTATCGGGCCTTCCGAAAACTGGATTTCGACCCAATGCATGGCGCAAAATATTACTTGCGAAGGTACGAAAAATATTCTGCCTCACCCTAGCTTCGAAAAATAGACTGCAAACTCTAGGTATTCCAGCATCTAAGTTGGCGCATCTTCCACCAGGTATCTCGCTTCAAACTGCGCCCAAATCTCTCGCACCTTTATCTGAAACTCCTTATTTATTTTCCTCAGGCCCCTTTCATAATGACTTCAACCATCGTGATGCCCTTTGGAGCATGGATATTCTTCACTATGTCAAACCCGAAATAAAATTGTGTCTCAATGGCACCGGGGCTAATTTGCAAAGCCTTCATTCTTTTCGCACTGCCCTGATGACAAAAGATAAAATCCACTTTCGTGGGCAGGTCGATTACCAAGAACCCTGGCTTGCAAACGCCTCTATTATTCTTGTAACCAACCTAACACCCGGAGGTTATTACTCCACACTAGAAGCCATGCTTTCAGGCAGGCCCTTGATCGCATCAAAGACACCAGGCATGGCAGAATTGGTTGAAGACGGAAAAACTGCGGTTCTGTATGCGCCAGGCGAATGCGCAGAGCTTGCCAAAAGAATCAGGCTAATGCTGGACGATCCAAAAAGAGACTCTGAAATCGCGCAAAATGCCAGAGAATCAGCCGAAAGCAGATTTTCCGCAAAGCATCATGCTGCAAAACTGTTACAGTATTACGATGATTACAAATAAGATTTTAAAGGGGATCTATCTTGCGTGATGTACTAACCCTAATACTTGCAGGCGGCAAAGGCACCCGACTCGAACCCCTCACCAGAGACCGGGCAAAACCTGCAGTTCCCTTTGGCGGACTTTACCGCATCATCGATTTCCCGCTTTCAAACTGCCTCAATAGCAACCTTCGTAAAATCCTAGTACTCACCCAATACAAAGCGCGAAGCCTCGACAGGCATTTAAACCTTGGCTGGAATTTCCTAAGCCCCCAACTCGATGAATATGTCGAAGTACTTCCCCCACAACAACGAATTGACGAACACTGGTACAAAGGCACCGCAGATGCCATCTACCAAAATATTTATGTCATCGAAAAAGCCAACCCAAAATATATCGTCATTCTTGCAGCAGACCATATCTACAAAATGGACTACAGCGAAATGATTCGCCTCCATATCGAAAGAGGGTCCGACCTTACCATTGGCTGTATTCCAGTTCCGGTGAATGAAGCCAACCAATTTGGCGTTCTTGATGTCGATACCAATGATCGCATCACCACCTTTGTCGAAAAACCCGAGAATCCACCCGAAATCGTCGGTAATCCAGGTTTCTCACTCGCCTCGATGGGCATCTATGTTTTTACCGCAGCATCTTTGTTTGAACTTCTCTTTGAAGATGCAGTCCGTAAAAACAGCTCACACGACTTTGGCAAAAACATCATCCCCAACATTATCTCTAGGCTTAATGTTCATGCCTTCCGCTTCCAAGATAAAAACAAAAAGTCCGTCCCCTATTGGCGTGATGTTGGTACTCTCGATGCTTATTATCAAGCAAACATGGATCTCGTTGGTATCGATCCCGTGCTTAATCTTTACGATACCGAATGGCCTATACGGACTTTCCAGCCTCAGTTCCCGCCTCCTAAATTCGTATTTAACGACGAAGGCACCAGAGGTAAAAGCCGCAGAGGCGAAGCTCACGATAGCATCATCTGCCAAGGTAGCATCATCAGTGGCGGCAGTGTATCACGCAGCATTCTTTCATCGGGCGTGCGAGTAAATAGTTACGCCACGGTCGATGATTGCATCCTTTTCGAAGGTGTCAATGTAGGCAGGCATTCTAGAATTCGTAGGGCCATCATCGACAAAAATGTGCAACTGCCACCGGATACCGTCATTGGCTACGATATCGAGGAAGATCGCAAGCGTGGGTTCACCGTTTCGGAAAATGGCATCGTCGTAATTTCCAAAGCAGAAAGCCCCGAAAGCTTCTCTGCCAGACAAACACGAAAGTAAACAGGGGTATTCGAATGCCCCGATCTTTCCCTCGATCACTGTGGTTCTTTGCCATCTTATCGGTGCTTGGAACCACTGCGATCATCGTACCTTGGGTGTTCAATCGCTCTATCCAACTATCTACCCAACAAATCGACCAAGCTATTTCTCATTGGAAAACCTCTGGTCCAACAGATTACGATCTCGAAATTCTGGAGTCCAAAGAACCGGGTGGATTCAAAAAGCAATTACTCATCAAGGTTCGAAAACAGAAAACTACCTCTCTAGTAATCGATGGGAACTTTGCCCCCGTGCAAGATCCATCTCAATATCAAGTGCTTGATCTTTTGGAATCGATGGCAAAGAACCTCGCAACCGATCAACAATCAGGCCAGCCTTTCTTCACCACAGCATCCCTTGCCAGTAAAGATGGACACCCACTTCGCTATGTCAGACGAAACTCCATCACGAAAGAACGATTCGAATGGGTGATCAAAATGAAAACACCCGGCTGATTCATTTCCGGGTGCCTCTATTCTCACTTTTATTTAAACCAAAACTTATTTCTTGGCTGGAGGAACCTTTGGCACTTCTTTAGGAGGATTAAGGTTAGGCGTAATATCGAAGATCCGGGCAAACCCACCATACGATGGTATCCCAATCGCCTTGCCATCTGGCGCAATTGAAATATCCCGAGAGTTATCCGCAAGCTTGATCGCCGCAAATTCATTGGTCTGATCGGGTTTCCAAAACCAAAGCATTCCCCCATTACCACCCGCAGTGCCCGCAACAAAACCAGCAGGATGCCAAGCAACGCCCCACATCGTGCCTTGAAACTTCTCTTTCGGGGTAAGTTCTTTAGTAATCTTTCCAGTAGCCCAATCCACCAGCAAAATGATCGGATTACCCACGCCTGCAAAAGCATTTGTTACATTGGTGACTCCTGCAAGGGCCAACACTGTGCCATCAGTTGAAAATGTCATCGATCGGGCGCCACCAATATCCGCACCAAAAACTGTATCATACTTGTGCAGCGCCTTGGCTTCGATCTCTCTGATTTTCTTTCCAGTAAGATCCCAGATTCGAACCACGCCCTTTAAATCAACCGATACTATCTCTTTACCCGAGGGATGAAACGCCACCTGGTACGCATGGTTTTCATGAGCCTGCCACGAATGAACAGGCTTCAATTCGGGAATGGACCAAATCGCAATTCTGCCATCATTACCGCAACTAACCAACTTCTGGCCTGTAGGATCAACACTCAAAGATCTTATCCAACCCTGATGCGCAAGCACCTGCCTAAGCGGAATGGGATCTGCTGATTCATAATTCCAAGAAATAATCTGCCCATCGTAACCGCCACTGAACAACAACTTTTCCTTGGGAGCAAATACCATCGCACGAACCCAACTCGAATGCCCCGCCATATCGGTCTTCTTTGCGGTTTCTATCTCCCAGCGCTGTAAAGTGTTATCCTGCCCGGAAGTAAACAAAAACTTTCCCGATGGTTCATACCGGCATGCAAGCAATGCGGAAGTATGCTTGAACTCTTTAGCTTGCCTCGCAGCAGCGGGATCTAATCCAGGAAAAACAGGAGGCGGTGAAGGTTTCACCACCTCAGGAGTTTTAGGCGCTTCTTTCTTGGCATCTTTATCGTTTTGCATCACAACAATATTTCCTCGATGGGCGATGCCTTCGGATCCGCCATGGGCAATGGCCTCTGGTCCACATAAAAATTCTTCTTCGAATCAAACCCCAAGGCCTTCAGATACGTATGGAACAAATGCCCACCATTCACTTCCCGATCCACCACCGCAGTTCCAGTCGCATTGGTTTTACCAACCACTGCTCCCTTTTGAATTCCACAACCACCCATCGCAACCGACCACGCAGTGCCCCAATGATCCCGCCCAAAATTACGATTAATAGTAGGGGTGCGGCCAAACTCACTCATCACCACAACCAGGGTGCTATCTAACAAACCACGAATGTCCAAATCTTCCAGTAGGGTTGCAAAAGTTCGATCAAACTCACCCAATTGTTCAATATGAAAATCAAAGTTTTCATGATGCGTATCGTAATTAGTATGGCTCACTTTAACAAAGGTCGCACCGCCCTCAAGCAATCTGCGCGACAACAAACAATGCCTGCCGAAATCGTGTTTACCATAACGATCCGCAAGCTTCCCAGATTCTGAAGTGATATCAAACAACCCACGCTTCTCCATCAACATGCGAGCTTGATCATAGGTCTGGGTGTAAGCTTCCGTCATCGCAGATTTCCTGCGCGAGTAAAATCTTTCGTTCGCATTCTGCCTGAGCAGATGACGCTGCATTTCCGCTTCGGAATTGATCCCCGCAGGCTTCTCTAAATTGGCGGGTGCCTTGCCATCACTAATGCTCACCGAACCAAACTTAGGCCCAAGATACGCAGCATCCTTCGAACTTTGCGCACCAGAACCATTAGGAGTGATGTTCAAATAACCAGGCAGCGGGTTCTTGTCTTCCGTCAACAACTTCGAACATACCGAACCAAAATGCGGGTACTCGTTCGCAGGTTCCTGCCTACGACCTGTCTGCATGATGTAAGCGCCCTTCCCGTGATCGTTTTCTTTTGTGTTGATGCCACGCACCAATGCAAGCTTATGCATCCAACTTGCAGTGTAAGGAAGAAGCTCGCTGATATGGATACCGGGCACGGATGTTGGGATCGCCCTAAATGGCCCGCCAGTTACCACGCCTGGCTTCGGGTCCCAAGTTTCTAACTGGCTAACTCCGCCAGCTAAAAACACGACCAGCACCCTTTTCTGCTGAATCGCAAGGTCCTTCGCTGCCAAAGGATTAGCCAAAGCGCCAAGGCCCAAGCCCCCAACGCCCCCTAAAAAGGCACGCCTTGATACTCCATGATCCACCGTTTTACATGCATAATTACAATTCATTGTTCATGCTCCTTCTACAAGCAATCAAACCTGAAATCGAAATTCGATCGAGGTTATTAATGCCCACACCAAGCCTCTTATTAAACCTGCTTTATCTACATCTTTCTTGCCCAGCAACACTTCCACTTCCTTCTTTTCATCTTCCGTGGGCATTCTGGTCAACACCCCAAGATACAACTCTTTTGCAAATAATTTAGCATCCTTGATTTCAGATAACCGAAACGAAAGTGACCCTTTTCGTGGCGCAAGTAATCCCTGCAACTGCCCATTGTTTGCAAGATAAAGCGCTTGCTCCACTCGGGCCTCGTAACCAGGCGCCTGCCCTGCGGGCGTTGCCAACGCATTAATAATTGGCGTCGCCTGGGGTGCCAACTTTGCCTGTAATGCAGCTTCCTCAACCTTCGCCCCAAGTATCATTCGTTCTGCATCGGTAAACCCGGATGCCTGCAAAATCGCATAAGCAAATTGCTCTTCCGACAAGGGCCTTATCGCCCCAAGAAGATACTCTTCGGGTTTGGGATCTTGTAAACCCTTAGGCAACTGGCTCGACCTTTGATAGGCTTTGCTTTTCGCAATCTGCCCAAGTATTTCTTTATGATTGAACTTTGCCTTCACAAATTCATTTCCAAGCAAATCCAGTAATTCTGGGTGCGATGCGGGGTTGTCGCCATGCCCTAAATCCAAAGGATGAACAATCCCCCTACCCATCATGTGGGCCCAAAGGCGGTTGGCACCATTGCGGGCAAAGGGAGCGAAATCCCCCCGTGCCAACTCGTTAGCCAACTGCGACCTTCTGCTAAACTTCGGTATCCCACGCACTTCTTTCGTAGGGGCAACTTCGTATTCTTTGCCCTTCTCCATCTTGGGCTCTGCAATCGCAGCACGCATGAATAACTTTGGCCCGCTTGATTTCGTTACCTTCGCTGGGTCAAACACCGATTGAAAGCTTGCATCCCCTTCGCCTTTTTCCGCAAACACCGATTGCTTCGTCTTGGCATCAGTAAAGACATAGCTCCGATTAAAAAACGCAAACAATCCGTAGTAAAGGTCCTGCTTGTAATCCTCAACCCTCGGATGGTCATGGCATTGCGCACATTGCCAATTTACTCCCAAAAACAACCTGCTTATATCCCGGGTGATCAAATGCGGTTCGCCTTCCCTATCAAGATAAAACTTGGCTGCAGGCCTCATCTTCGCATCTACACCATCCGCAGAAAGAATCTCTTTCACCATCACATCGTAAGGTTTGTTCGCAAGTAATGATTCACGCAAATATTGTTTCCAATTAGCCGAAGGCACATGTTTATCTGCCCTGCGTTCCATCAAGGTAACATCTAATACCATTGCGAAATACCAGGCATGAGCGGGGCTTGCTAGCAATGCATCCACCAACTCCGACCTTTTATTTGCATTGGTGCTTTTAACAAACTCTCGGGATTGTTCTACTGTGGGGATAGTTCCTATTAAGTCAAGAGTCACCCTGCGGATGAACTCTAGATCAGAACAAAGTGGCGCAGCTTTCTTTTCAAAATCAGCAATAGGCTTAGCAACCTCTGCATCAATTTTCTGGCTTAGTGTTTGGGCTAACGACCATTCTGCTGTAAGTAGCATTAATACAATTAAGCAAATGAATTTGTTTTTGTTGACAAAAGTAGCAAACATATTGAGGAACCTTTCCAGCACAGGCAGGAAAACCAATCAATGAGGTAGGCAGATCTATTTTGAACCTTGAATGCGGGCTTGTCAATTCCCTTTTATAAAACGCATAGTAAAACCGTTGTTCTTAGGTGTTTATTCCGGTTTACTCCGGTATTGTTTGCCATTATTGCCTGTTCTAGGCAACAAAACTGGACAGCAGAGCATTTTCATGGATAATAGCCTAAGGCATCTAAATGCCTTATCGAGTTGGTTTCGGGAGTGTTTGCACAACTGGTGTTGGCCATGGTCTTCAAAACCATCGGGGGGTTTGAACAAAGCTCCCAGTGGGTTCAATTCCCATACATTCCCGCTTTACAATCAGCTTCCTGATCTAAAAATAAAATACATCATTCAGAACCGGTTGCGCTCATCCCTTAGGCGTAAGACCCAAAGGTACAAATACAGTAGTATTTCACCCGTATTTGGGGTGAACCGAAGTGAATCAAAACGAAGGGTCAACCTGCGGCGTATTCGCGTGATTTGCAATGCGAAACGGGTTCCCGATCTGCGAAAGTGCGATCAGGGCTTACCCGAACCTGCCTTGAGATAAGCCACAAGACAGCTTGAGACTTCGCTCACCAGCGCCGGGATTGAGATCGGCACGCCGGTGACTTCCTCTTCATCGAACATCATCTGCTGTGATAAAACCGCAAACAATATCCGCCATGCTACATCGACCGCGATCGTAGGAGAGGCATGGGCGATTTCTGCGCGATGGCTTAGCAAAAGCGTGGTGAAGATGCCGGCGAATAAGGTATTTGCCCGAATGCCCTGCGCCCGCAGGATAGGGTCAGATGAACGATGAAGGACGAAAAAGCGGGCCGAATTGCGGTACTCTTGAGTGGCGGTGAAGAGATGCGAAAGGAAAACCTCAAGCGCGTCTGCCAAAGTTTTTTCGTTGCCGGCTGTTGCGACTGCTACATGCGCCGCCCCTCCGATTCGTAAGAGAAAGCGCTCGTGCATAGCTTTGAGCAGGCCGTTGCGGTCGCCGAATCGACTGTAGAAGCTTCCTACCGAGGTATCCGCAAGCTTTATGACAGCGTCCACAGTAAGGGAGTTATCCCCGCCCTGTGCAAAAATGGCCTCGGCAGCGTCAAGCATTTTGGCCATCGAACGAACGCTACGATCTTGCTGAGGTTTGCGGTCTTGTTGCTGAGGTATACCGGCTTGCTTAGGTTTACGGCCCATGTTCATCCAAAATAGGTTATTTGTGCAATGTTTTATGCCCCGAACCTCTTAAGGCAACGGTGGTTGGGGGCAATAACCCCGGATAATCATGTTATAGTCTTTCTGCAAGTTTTTCCAACCAAAATCTAAAATGATAAGAGGTAAAAATAAGGAAGGCTACCAAGGCATGTGATAAGGGTAGTGCATGCATGATGGCAATTATTATGGCGGCAATTGCATACAATTAATTGACAGTATCATGCCCAAGCCATTACTATATTATATTAGGTAATAGTTTGCTTAATTTTCCCTCCTAAATGCTTCCCCAAGAGATCCAGTTTGTGAATTCAGTTTTTAGCCTCATGCGATTATCTTTCATACCGATTTTGAGCTTATGCTTTCTAATTGCACCAGATGCTTATGCAGCAGATGCCTTCACGGATAAAGTTCTTCCATTTATGAAGACTTACTGCTCGAGATGTCACAATGAAAAAACAAAGAATGGCGAATTTGATCTTTCACGATATACCACTGCAGCAAAGGCCATCGAGGATTTCAAACAGTGGGAACATGTGGTGACTTTTCTTAGGAAAGAAGAAATGCCACCTGCGGAATCAAAGCAACCATCTGCGGAGTTACGAGCAGAAATGTTAAAGGTGGTTGGAGGGATTTTGGTTGAAGAGGCGCGAAAGTATACGGGCGACCCAGGGGTGGTGGTTCCACGCAGACTCACCAATTCGGAATTTGATAACACCATTCGCGATATCACCGGGATGGATATTCGCCCTACTGCATCATTCCCTCTAGATCCTTCCTCGGGAGAAGGTTTCAACAATACGGGTGAAGCGTTGATGATGTCGCCTAGTTTGTTCAAAAAGTATTACGGCGCTGCCCAGCAAGTTGCAGATCATGCGCTGTTGACATCCACAGGTTTAAAGTTTGCACCCCATGCGGTTACCACATTCGCAGACCGCCAGAAATATTATGAACAACGCATTCTCAAGTTTTATGAAGGCCACAAGGTTGAATACGAAACCTATCTGACTGCGCTATGGCTTTACAAATATCGCGCTGCAAACGATAAAGCAACTTCGGTGGATGCATGGGCAAAGAATAAAAATCTTAGTGCAAAATACATGGGTTTGCTGTGGGAAACTCTTAACGTTGCCCCAGAAGATGGCCAATTTTATCTGAGTTGGTTGCGACAAAGTTGGGAAGCGATTCCCGCACCAAAAAACTTACTTGAGCCCACCGTATCGAACGAAGTTTCAAAAGCACTAAAAACCCTTGCGAATGATATTAACGACTTAAGCATGAAACTATGCCCGCCTGAAACGCCTGCAATCGTTGCAAATGCAGGCAATAGCCCCGTGGCGCATCTTGATTCACGCAGAAAGATGGCGCAATCGCGTGACACCTTCGATTTCAAATCTGCATCGGCGCAACGGTTCCAACAATCCTATTCCAACGTTGGTAATACGCCAACCATAAAGCTGTCAATTGAGATTGCAGCCAGCAACAATTTGAAAGCAGATGGATTTGTTACTCTTGATGGTGGGTTTACAACATCGAATCCTTTAAATGCAAATCTGAACGATGCCAAAAAGAAAAAGTGGACACTGCAAGCAATTCTTTCAGAGCATGCCCCCGACCAATTAAAGAAATTAACCTTTGGTACAAGGCCAGATGGCAAAAAAGCAGATCCTGACTCTCTGATTTTAAAAGCACCAGTGGCACTTGAAATCGAGATCCCCGCAGCAGCATTTAATACTAAGGGCAACCTCAACTTTTTCGCAGACTGCAAGCTTGAAGGTTCCTCACAAGGGATGATTCAGGTTAAACTTTCGGCAGGAACACCTGTCAAAAACGAAAAAGCTAGACCTTCCACTAATCTTTTTGAATCTGGCCATGCAAACGCCCAAAAGATCCAAACTTCGGGAGAGGCGTTTTGCAAACTGTTCCCCAACCGGTTTTATTTCGTCGATGCCACCCGTGGCCTTTCCGCAGGCTTCCACCTGATTGAAGGATTCTTTCGCGATGATCAACCCCTTTACAAACTAACACTTAGCGATTCCGAAAAAATGGAAATTGATCAACTTTGGAACGATCTTTATTTCGTTACGGATATTTGGCAGAAGATGCTTCGCGGGTTTGTTTTCTTCGAACGATCCGAACGCAGTTTCCTTAAGCACCCCGATTTCGATTCCATCAAGGAAGAAGACCCTGATTTAATCAAGGAAGAAAACTTAAAACGGTTCAAAGAGCTTTACTTGGTTCGATCTAATGTAAAATCCACAGGAGAAGAATTAAGCAAACACCCCATCAGCATCTTCTTCGATGACATTTCGGCAGGCCTGAAATACCGAACAGAAACTTTTAAAACCATCGCTCCAGTGTACCTTAAAAATCTGGAAGACTTTGCAACCCTTGCGTATCGCAGACCATTAACCGATCCAGAATTGCAAAGCCTTAGAAAGTTCTTTCTCGAGATAAATCAAAACAAAGAACTGGGTATCGAACAAGCAGTACAGGCATCGATCGTCAGGATTTTGGTCTCTCCTTACTTCAGTTATCGCATGGATGTATCACCTGCTGGGAAAAGTGTTGCGGCACTTCCAGATATCGCATTGGCATCACGCCTAAGCTATTTCCTTTGGGCAGGCCCTCCTGATGCAGAACTTTATCAGCTTGCAGCAAGTGGCAAACTCCACGACGAAAAAGTTCTACGCGAGCAAACACGCAGAATGCTGAAAGACCCTAAAGTTAGTAGATTTGCATTGGAATTCTTCGGGCAATGGCTTGGCTATCGCGAGTTCCTGAAAAACGAAGCAGTAAGCAGAGAAGTTTTCCCTACATTCGACGATGCACTTCGTAAGGCAATGTTTGAAGAACCCACCAGGCTTGCAGCATACCTAATCCAACAAAACAAACCCATCACCGATCTATTATCTAGCGATTCTACTTTTGTTAATAAGAAACTGGCCCAGCACTATGGCCTGCCCTTTAACGGCAAAGCTGATGATTGGGAATTGGTTGAAGGATTGCAAAAGTTAGGAAGAGGTGGCGTAATGGGCATGGCTGTTTTTCTTACCAAGAATTCCCAACCACAGCGTACCAGCCCTGTGAAGCGGGGTTTCTGGGTGGTAAGCAAAATGCTGGGCGAGCATATACCGCCACCACCTGCAGATGTCGCAGTGCTTCCCGCGAAAGAAACAGATACCCAGGGCAAAACAATCCGCCAACTTATGGTGCTTCATACCGAAGATAACCGCTGCGCACGGTGCCATGTTCGTTTTGATTCTGTAGGTCTGGCAATGGAAGGTTTTAACCCAATCGGGGCATCGCGTACCAAGGATCTCGCTGGGCGACCCATCGACAACCTAGTTTTCCTGCCTTCAGGCAAAGAAGCCAAAGGCGTGCCCGAGTTTTCAAAACATTTACTTTCCAGCCGTAAGAATGAGTTCACTAAAACATTGAATCAGAAACTTCTTGGTTATGCCTTAGGCAGATCGCTGCAACTTTCAGATCATTCGTTATTGGAAAAGATGCAAGCCGATTTGGATACCAATGAAGATAAACTAGGCGCGTTATTTGAAACCGTGATCACCAGTCCACAGTTCCTTAATCAACGATGCCGGGATTTCTCGGCTTCTCAATTTGTAAACGAAACGAAAGGCAACAAGCCATGAACGCATCAATGAATTTATCTAGGCGATTACTTCTTAAGGGGCTTGGAATTTCGGTTGCACTGCCTTGGTTGGAATCTGCGCATTTGCTGGCTAAAGCGCAAGAAGAACCAAAGCGATTTGCATGCTTATTCATAGGCGATGGTATCTGCCCAACAACATGGTGGGCCAAGGGCAATGGCGCAGATATGGAACTTAGCTCCAGCCTTGAACCACTTGCTCCTTTCAAACAGAAAATAAATGTAATCCGCGGGCTTCATAACCGCGAAGGCGATGGCGGCCATGCTAAGTGCACGGGAAATATTCTTTCAGGCGCAGCTTTGAAAAAAGGTAGCATCATCCAGGGCGGTATCAGCATGGATCAGCGCCTTGCAAAGCATTTCGAAGAAGAAACTGCAATCCCCAGCTTGGTACTCGGGTGCGAACAACCTGTAAGTGGGTTTCACGAAAGCCAGTACTCCATGGTTTATGCTTCTCATATTTCATGGCGCAGCCCTGATTCACCCATCCCCATCGAACTTTATCCTGCGCTGGCTTTCGATAGCCTTTTCGGCAGCCAAGTGGGCAAGTTGCAAGGCAGCATTCTTGATCAAGTTTTGGAACAGGCTAATGATTTAAAGCGCAAGGTTAGTGGCTTTGATCAGATTAAGCTGGATGAATACCTTACCTCGGTAAGAGAAACCGAGCAGCATGTACAAAGGCTTAATCGCAGGCAGGCAAAAGAAAATGTTGCTGCCAATGTCCCACTGCATCAACGCCCACCCGCAGGCCAACCCAGCAACTTCCGCGAATATTGCAGGCTGATGGCAGATATCATCGCACTGGCATTTCAAACCGATCGGTCACGCATTGCAACCATGCTGATGAGCCGCGATCTTTCGGGGCAGGTTTATCCCTTCCTTAACATTCGCGATGATCATCATAGTTATTCGCACTCGAACACCGGGCCCGAATACCAGGCGATTGTTCGCTGCCATGTTGAACAATACGCCTACCTCATCGAGAAACTTTCCAAGATGCAAGAAGGTGACAAAACAGTTCTAGATAACTCGTGCATCATGTTTGTTTCAGAACATTGGAATGCGCATAACGGCCAGCAAGTTCCTGTTGTACTTGCGGGCGGGCTTGGTGGCAAATTGCAAACGGGCAGGTCGCTTGATTACTTAAACGCAGGCAACGACAAACGTAAACTTTGCAGCCTTTATCTTTCCATCATGGATCGCATGGGATTAAAACTACCAGAGTTTGGCGATTCCCGTGAAAGGCTCGCTGGCTTGTAATCTTAGAGCTGATAAACAAAAGAATCCCCGCTTGGTTGCACATTTAATGCCCAAGCGGGGATTCTGGTTTTTACTACTAAGCAAGAGGCGCTATTCAGCACTGATGCCGCTAAGAACATCATCCACTTCTGCTTGCTGGCTCTTTTCTTCCATCTGCAATTTGCGAACCTCTTCTTGCAGTAATTCAATCTGCGTTTCCTGCTTATCAAACTTATCCAAATACCGTTTGTAAGCTGCAGAAGTTGGGGGTACATTTTGCAGGTTGGCACGCAATCGGGTTTGATCTTCCGTGATACCTTTCAATTCTTTTTCCCGCTCGGTGAGTTTGCGTTTGGTTTCAAGCAAGGCGGCTTTAACATCCAAGGTGCGCTGGAATGCTGCCTTTACTGCGGGCTTCAACACAGGATGAAGAAGGAACCCCTTGATCCTTCCTTCCTCCATGGTCGAAATTTTTTCCTGCACCACTTGCGACTTGGTTTCGTCAATCAACTTTTCCACGCTTTTACCCTTGGGTAATTCCAACGGGAATCGATACAGCGTGGTAGAGCCTTCCACTGGTTTCAAAGCCACATCATCGAGTTTCCATTCCGGCCTTACTACATGCTCGAGAATAATTTTTCGATCAAGTTCCGAACGGCTGATCAGTTTATAACTTCGCGATTCATGCAGATCGCTGGCAACAGCAACCATGCCCTTAGTGATTACAATGGATTTTAACTCTATGGGTTTCACCTGAGTAAACAGTTGAAGTTCCACCCCCAAATGGTTTGGGTTGCCTGAAAGCACGTTTCGTTTACCATCTAAAAGCGGAAGCATTGCAATGGGCTCAATCTTAGGTTGTTCTTCGGGCACTTCAAACGAGCTGGTCTTCATGGCTGGAGCAGCAACTTGAAACCGGTATAAATCACGGCTTTGCTCCAACGTTTTAACATCCCCTGCAAGTTTCCAATCATCACGGATTGGGTGTTCGATCACTGCAGTGCGTTCGAGTTTGCCGCGGTTTTTGATGGTGTACACCTTGGTTTGCCTGGATGAATATCCAGCCTGCACCCGATCCCCGAGGTATTGAATTCGGATTTCAGGCCCAACCGATTGCTTTACTTCCGTTTTAACTTCCATCGAAAGATCAACCGCATAACTGATAAACCTTTCTTCCTCTGGTTGCATATCCGACAACCGCGCATCACCTGCGTAGGCACCGTTTTCAAATACAGTAACCGGACCCTGAGGCAGTGGTTGCTTGGTACTGTTTTTCAACTTCAACCCCATCAAGGGAAACTTGGCATGAACCGTTTCATTAAAAATACTGAAAGGGGTAACATCAATTTCTTCATTAAGAATCTGGATAAGAGCAGACTTCTGCCTTGCGAGGGATATTTTCTCTTCGATAAGGTATTGGAAAGATTCACCTGCCTCATCAGCAGCTTCCGCTTCTAGCTGTTTATCATGTTGGGCAGCTATTTTCTGGCCTTTCTGTGATGCCTTTTTAAGATTCTCTTCCAACGCAAGCTTCTGGTTTTGCTTACGATTCTGTAAATCCTGATAGCTCAACTTATTCTGAGCTTGCAGGGCAGGCAAACCGGCTTGTTGGCCTTCGTTATTAGCGTTTGCAAGGGGGTCATTGGCTGGGGCTTGATTTGGAACATTGTAATTTTGAATAAGTGGATTGTTTTGGTAGCGATTATCTCCTCGGGGATTGGCACCCATCTGGCCAAAATTCACCATTCCGTTATTTCCCCACTGAGTACCACCTGCGAAACCACCGCCTGCACCTAACTGCCCAAAACCACCCATTGGAATTGAAGGGGCCATGTTGCTTGCCACCATTCCGTTATTTCCTGAAGTGATTGCACCGTTGTAAGTGGGCGGACGAAGCATGCCATATTTATCTAGTTCTACCGTAGGCCGGGGCACAAAAAGGGGCGGGTACAAATCCATCTGGAACGAAATTGGCCTGCCACTCACCAACACCATGCGCACATTTTTCCAATCCTCATCGGTGGTATTTTCTACCGAGGCATAGCCTTGCAATCTACCTTTGCCATTGCCTAGCAAGGTAAGGCGATAACTACTTTTCCAAATGGGATTTTCAGCAACATAACCAACTTTCACCTCGCGCTTGCCTTCACCTTTAAATTGTAGCGTAACAGTTTTTTTCATTTGATCATGACTGGTTGCGACAACTTCTAACGCTCTGCGTAACTCTTCGTTCAAGGTTGGATTGATGAATTTCATGCGCTTAATATCTGTAAGTTTAATTCCTCGGATCCCATAAGGCCCGACCAGATTTAATTGGTGCACTTCCACTAACGTGTCCTTAGGGCCCGGTTGCATTTGTGATTCCATGCCAAGGATTACGCCTGTTTCTGGGGTGGTGTTTGAATTGAGTACGATCTCGATTTTTTCACCACGGGCCTGCTGCAGCAACTGGCCTAGGGTCGGGTTCATCGTAAGATCTAAAGCAAAACTCCGCAGCGTTTTCTCCACGGGGTCTTGCCCATCGTAACTGATGGCACTGATTTTCCCGCCCTTATCATCCTCTAAAATCATGCTTTTCAAAAGATCATTGACATCAGCGGCACTGAACCGAAGTTCAATCGTAGCATTCCCCTCGATAGGCCCTTGGCGCTGAAAATACCCAACACCGCTGGAAAACAAAACTACCTGGGAAAGCGGTAATTGCGAGCGATCCGCGCCGCCCACCTGCTTTACTGTTGTTCCCTCATCGGCAAATGCTGCCCCTTTCAAATCCCCGGAAGTTCTTCCTGTTTTTTGTGCATCTTGCTTGGTTGCTCCCATAAAAATCAGATAGATTATTGCACCAACAACCATACCCGAAGCACCCAATAGATATTTGACTTTCATACTTCACCTTCGCAAGTAGTTTTTGACAATGACAATTAAGCTTCCATTGCTTAGACGGATTATCCCCCCATTCCTTTCATCAGGAAAGTAAAAAGAATTGGGATTTATTATAATGGAAGGGTTTTGGGGGCATCATTTACCACGCCATGGCTGATACGCTTGGCAATTTTGCGACCTATTTGACAACAGAGTTGCAAAGTCAAACACACTCAAACTTAACTAAACAACTTGAATTCAATTAATTACGATGATGGGAGAGAAGATTTTATTTGCACCGTTCCAGAATCATTTGCCATTCTTCTTTAACGCCCAACTTTATCGCCCATTCATTAATGTAAGGATAGTCAAGATTTTCTCGCAGCAACTTTAGCATGCCAGAAATATCTCGAATATGTTTTTCACTACCACCTAATTGGTAGTAGGTAAGCTTGTTTAAAATCACCCCCTCGGGCGAGCCAAACCATGCTGAATATTCGCCATCACTGGTGATGCGTTTTCCCCGACCCATTTCGGATCGCGAAAAATCCGTGTCTGGTGGAAGAAAGAAATCAACCTTTAAACCTGAAGCAGGATGAATTATGTTGAACTGAAACTTATGCAAAATGGCATCCTTGGCCGCCTGTTCGGAAAAGTAATATTCAGGCCCCGTAAAAGCTTTAAACAAATCCGAAACCTTGCTCATTGGCAAATCTACAACTATATCGATATCGTTGGTAAAGCGCGGTTCTCCATAAACCATGCTCGCAATCGATCCAACAACTCTGTAATTGATCTGGTGCTCTTCAAAAAAATCAGCAAAGATTTGCATTAACTCATGGGGTAATAATTCACCGGGGGGCATCATTCACCACACCATGACTGATACGCTTGGCAATTTCTCGATTGACCTGATCCGCATTCCAATCGGGATGTTCGGTACAAATGGCGCCCCGTAGAAACACCCTCGCTGATTGCCACATTCGCCCGGCAATGCGCAATTTTTCGAACGCGGTTTTTTGGCGCAGTATATCTGCCATGGCATCATCCATGACTTCAATAACCAGTTTCTTTGGTGCCATCCCAAGAACTCCACGCCAAATAGAAAAGAAGATTAGTTCCAATGTTTTACAATTCCATCCTACGATAGAAATCCCTACCTTGCAACCTTGGTGAAATAAAAGGCTCCCGTAAACCAACCCAGATTGTTTAAAACAGGCACTTCTTTTCCCAATCAAAACAAAACTGGACAAACAAGGTAACTCCATGCATAATCATGCCAATATTGGAATCAACTGCTTTCACACACCTGAGTATTGATATGAAACGCATTTTAATTTTATCCCTGCTTCTTGTTTCAACCTCAATTCTTTTTGCAGAAGATACATTCAAGCCTGCTCCTAGAAACAAGGATTATGGGTGGATGAGCATTACTTTATGGAAACAAAAGCATGAGAAAAATCTGGCCCGTGCCAAGCAGGGCAATGCTGATGTGGTGTTCTTCGGAGATTCCATCACCGAGGGTTGGGGCAATAATGCAGCATGGAAAAAATACTTCGAACCCCTCAAGAGCGTCAACTTTGGCATCGGGGGCGATACCACCCAAAATGTACTTTATAGAATCACCAACGGCGAACTCGATGGCATCACACCCAAGGTTTTTGTCGTGATGATAGGCACCAACAACTTCGGTTTACATAACGATAAACCCGCAGATGTAGCAGAAGGTGTAAAAGCGATCGTGGAAACACTGCAGAAAAAAGTGCCTACCGCAAAGATACTTTTACTTGGGGTTTTCCCAAGAGGCCATAAATCTAACAACCATTTCCGTAAGCTTATCACGCCCCTTAACGAGGAAATATCCAAGCTTCAAGATAGCAAGAAGGTTGTATATATGGATATCAAAGATTCATTTTTAGATAAAAATGGGACCCTATCCAAAGAACTCATGCCCGACTATTTGCATCTATCCGAAAAAGGATATTTTCTTTGGGCCGAAGCAATTGAACCCACTGTCAAGAAAATGCTCGCAGATTAAAGTGCAATCAAGGGGATGATTATTTCCCCTCGATTAATCGCCAGACTTCAAGTGCGCATTCTTCGGGGCTTTTAGTGCTGGTATCGATCACCATCTCTGGGTTTTCTGGTGTTTCATAAGGGCTATCAATGCCAGTGAAGTTTTTGAGTTCGCCCTTGCGTGCCTTGGCATACAAGCCTTTCACATCACGCTTTTCGCACTCCGCAATCGGGGTGCTCACATGAATTTCAACAAACTCTTCGGGCGCAAATAAATCTCTCGCAGCACGCCTTTCAGCACGAAAAGGCGAAATAAAACTCACGATTACAATCAGGCCGGCCTCTACCATCAACTTGGCAACCTCTGCAACCCTGCGTAGATTTTCAACCCGATCTGCATCAGTAAAGCCAAGATCGCGATTTAGCCCATGACGAACATTGTCGCCATCCAGCATGTAGGTATGCCTGCCCTCTGCGTGCAGCCTTTTTTCCAACTGATTTGCGACCGTCGATTTTCCTGAGCCAGATAAGCCAGTAAACCAAATACATCGCGGGGCCTGGTTCTTCAAAAGCGCACGCTGAGCCTTGCCCACTTCCAGCGATTGCCAGTGTATATTGGTGGATCGCCTGAGCGCAAATTCAATCATCCCTGCGCCAACCGTTGCGCAACTTAGCTTGTCGATAAATACAAAACCGCCCAGCGTTCGGTTCACCGTGTATGGTTCAAATGCAACCGGATGTGTGGTACTTATAGTGACCACTGCTATTTCATTGAGATTTAAAACCTTGGCAGCAAGATGAGAACCTGTGTTGATATCTTCACGATGCTTGATTTCCATCACCGTCGCGCTGACTTCCTTGGCGTGAACCTTCAGCCAATACGATCGGCCTGGAACCAGTGGTTCTTCTGACAGCCATAGTAATTTCACCTGAAACTGATCCGCAACTTCTGGAGGATGATCAGTGGTAACAATAAGGTCGCCACGGCTAACATCCACTTCATCGTTTAAAGTAAGAGTGATGGAAGCGCCAGCTTCGGCTTCGGGAAGTTGATCTTCGAAAAAGTCGATGCTCTTTACCGTAGTGGTTTTACCCGAAGGCAACACCCTTACAGCATCGCCTGTTTTAACACTTCCTTCAGCGATTCGACCACAGAAACCGCGGTAGTTTAGATTGGGCCTGCTAACCCATTGCACCGGCATGCGGAATGCCGCGCGGGTTGCAACTTCCGTTACGGTCACTGTATCCATGTGATCAAAAAGAGTCGGCCCCTTATACCAAGGCGTGTTCTCGCTGCGCTTTAAAACATTATCGCCTGATACCGCAGCAAGTGGAATCGCCTGCAGAGTCGTCAAGTTTGCATCCTTGGCAAACTCGCGATAATCAGCTTCAATGCGATCAAATACACTTTGCTCAAAGCCCATCAGATCCATCTTGTTAACAGCAAGCACAATGTGGCGAATGCCCATCATGGTTACAATCCGATGGTGCCTACGTGTTTGCGGAAGAATCCCTTTTCGAGAATCGATAAGCAGAACAGCCATTTGCGCGGTGGATGCGCCGGTTGCCATGTTTCGTGTGTATTGTTCATGGCCTGGGGTATCCGCAACGATATATCTACGGCGATCGGTAGAGAAAAATCGGTAGGCAACATCAATGGTAATGCCTTGTTCTCGCTCGGCTTCAAGCCCATCAACTAGAAGGGCAAAGTCGATTTTTTCGCCTTGGGTGCCATAGCGCTTGGATTCAGTTTCAAGGGCTTTTAGCTGATCATCAAAGATGCATTTGGATTCGTAAAGAAGCCTGCCAATGAGGGTGCTTTTGCCATCGTCCACGCTGCCGCAGGTGATGAAACGAAGGGTTTCCTTCTGCCGTTGTTCTTCGAGATATTCAACGATGTTTTTCGCGTGCAGTTCTGCCATTAGAAATAACCTTCCTGTTTTTTCTTTTCCATGGAGCCCGGCTGATCGCTATCGATGAGGCGGCCCTGGCGTTCAGAACTAACGGTGTTAAATGTTTCTGCGATGATTTCTTCCATGGTGGTTGCAGGACTATCGATAGCAGCAGTTAGCGGGTAGCAACCTAGTGTGCGGAAACGAATCATGCGCATTTGCGGTTTTTCGCCCGGCTCGATAGGGATGCGGTTATCATCCACCATGATCAACTGACCATTGCGAATAACAACGGGCCTTTGCTTTGCGAAATAGAGTGGGACGATCGGAATCTTTTCAACATGCAAATACTGCCAGATATCTAGTTCGGTCCAGTTGGAAAGGGGGAATACACGAATGGTTTCGCCTGGGCGCATGCGAGTGTTATAAAGGTTCCAAAGTTCGGGGCGTTGCAATTTCGGATCCCAACGATGGCCTGCGCTTCGAAATGAGAAAATTCTTTCCTTGGCACGAGACTTTTCTTCATCACGCCTAGCACCACCAAACACCACATCAAAACCATGGTGATCGAGCGCCTGACGCAAACCTTGGGTTTTCATTACATCCGTGTAATAACTCGAGCCATGGGTAAACGGATTAATTCCAGCTTTCTTGCCTTCTTGATTGGTATGGACGATCAGTTCCATGCCAGATTCTTCTGCCATCTTTTTGCGATGGGCATACATTTCCTGAAATTTCCAGGTGGTATCGATATGAAGAAGGGGGAAAGGCGGTGGCGCAGGGTAAAACGCCTTCCTCGCCAAATGCAGCATTACTGAAGAATCCTTGCCGATCGAATACATCATCACAGGCTTGCGCGAGCCAGCAACGGCTTCCCGGATGATTTCGATGCCTTCTGCTTCCAACTGTTTATAATGGTTCATAATTTCTATTCTAGGTAATAGTTATACATAGAATTTTATAGTAATTATGCTGGATTAGACCAATACCATAAGCCCCAGAATAAAGGCGGAATTTTGCACCCTTATTCAGCTTAAGATAAAGAAACTAAGCTAACGATTCCGCAATTAAGTATACGCCGATTCTTAGCCTTAGCGTGTTGCAATTGCTTCGAGCATTTTTGCAAGCGATTCATCATCCGCAAGTCGGTGATCATTTCCTACCACCCACAGTGTATCCGCACTTAATCCACTTTTTGAAACAAGCTCTTCTGAGTTAACAAAAGGGATAACTTCATCATTACGTGAATGCAGGATCACACTCCCTTTTTTCAGGGTCGTAACCTTGCCCCAGTTTTTCCAAGCAGGGCACAACAAAACCAAGGGCGTATCGCCAGAATTAATATTCAGGGCAACTGCACCTCCTCGAGAGGAACCAACCACTACATCGGGTTTGTGTTTATCAAATTCGGATTGGCCAACTGCAACAGCCATCGCAAAATCATCATCTGAAAGAGCAGGGTTAATCACCTCATGCCCATGATTAACAAGATAGGTGGGCTTCATCCCGCCCGGTTTTGAATTCCAGCCATGCAGGAATAATACCTTCATGCCGACCTACTTCTTCTTCTCTTCCTTGGCCTTTACGATAATCGTGAAGGGCCTAGAAGGCTGGGTGACAAGCGTGTTGGGCTTGGTGGTTTCAGTCTTAACTTTATTATAAGGAACCTGCGCCTGCCCAGAAATGGCGAGGGTGTATTCGCCCCCTGCAGCGTTTGCCTGCACTTCTATCGTCACCATTGCCTCTGCTTTATCCGCAGGAAGAACAACATTAGTCATTTTGATATTGCCAGGAAATTCCAAGGCCTGAAGCGTGACCTGCGATTTAAAATCGGGCCAGTGCCTTTCAAGCTTTACTTTCATCTCCACTTTCTGCCCAGCATCAACCTCCACTTTTGATTTCTCCATGGCAAGTGCGAATGGTGCTGCTTCCCTTACTGCAAGCCATTGGGTGCGCATGGGCCTGCTGGAAGCTGGATTGGCATCAGATGAAACCCGGGTGTAAGCCCGAACTTCGCGCTCAAATAAAACCTCGCCTCGCTTGCTTGATGCAACCAGTTTGATGGGTACCGTTATTTCCTTGGCTTCTTTATCGGCATGAAAAACTATCACGCCCTTAGTGTTATCCCTAAGCACGACATCTTGTGCAGTAACGCCGGGGGGAAGATTTTCCGCCTTCACGGTAATAGGGCTAGTCGGCCCCCTTTGATGAATCACAAAATTCAAGTATGCAGAACCACCACGATAAATGTTTAAGCCAGCAGGGCCGGGGTTTGCCGAATGCATCGAGGCGATATGAAACTCAAACTCCTGCTTGTTGATCGCAAGCACATACTGAAATCGCGCGCCGCCCCTGCGATAACGATCCTGAACAAAAACATGATACTTCATCTTGGCATTAAGATTGGCAATACCCGAGGGATCACGCAAATGCCCATCAAAGGCATTCAAACGATGGCCAAAGTCATCAAGCTCTACCACCTTATTTCCCTTTTCATCCTGAATCAAAACATAGGGGTCAGCCCTGCCTGCAATTCTTTCAGAATAAACCTCAATACTGTAGACACCGGTTTCCGTGGGTTCGATCACATACCAATCGCCATCCCTTTCGCGGTCGAATCTTCCAGAAACCACCGCAGGCAAGGTAAGCTTCTGCGCTTGTTGCAAAGTGTCATTAGGTTCAGCTTCTAAGGTTACATCATTTGGCGAAACCAAAATGGGTGTTGTAATGAGCGTGTTATTATTCACCACCAGTGCGTCTTGAAAACCATCCAAGGTGCAGGTTGCAGCAGTAGGAAGCACGGTATGCGAAGTGGGGTGCTCTAAAAACTTGTACTTCCCAAGAGAAAGAATATCCTTCGTTGCTCGCACCTTCGCCTTGGTTTCCTGCAAGGCAAGCTCTTGAATAGTCCATTTGGATTCGGTGCCATTAGGGCCAAAGTTTCTGCCCAGCAAAACAATCTCTGCATCGGTATCTGATTTAACAGCCCTAGGGGAAACATTTTCCAACTGGGGCTTATCACTGATAACCAAGCGATAAGGCAAACCACCCTTGAACGAAAGATCACTCAAGTGAATAAAATAATCGCCATCTTCGGAGATAAGAACATCAACGAAAGGGTCACGGCCATCGTAATCGCCGTTGGATGCAATCGGCTTGCCTGACTTCGAATAAACCACCAGCACTGCATCAAGCTGCGAATCCAATCGTGCGGCATTACAAGCAATGGTAACCCTCTGGTTTTTCTTCGCTGCAAACTTGAAGATATCTTCTTTGCTGTTGTCGGAAGTGCCATTGATTATGGTGTTGATTTCAACAACTTGCGCGGTTGCATCATCATCGTTAGGTTCTTTTTCATCGACTTCTTTAAAGCCACGAGATATGGCAAACAGGCGAGGGTTGCTTACGCCAAACCTACCAACGGCCCAGCAATCGTAAGAGCCAGCGGGAACTCCGGTATCAACTGCAACTTTAAACTTTTTATCTTTGAGCCATTCGGCCTTGATGCCCGGATGATCGAATTTTAATTCGCGCACCTCTTCGAATTCAGCGCCCTGCACTTCTACTTCGATGATGGAGCCTGCGGCAGCGCCAAGAGGGTATATGCGATCCAGCCTGATGGAGGGAAGATCTGCGGAAGCGGCTAAAGCCAGCATTAATAAAGGTAATAATGCCAACGGGAAAACTCGCAGCACGGTAATGCCCTCAAGAGAATTTCAGTTCGGGTAGCGTGTTTAACCAATCAGTTCTTGAATGGGTTCACCTTCACTCAAGATAGGCATGGGTCGCTGTGCCTGATCATGGAATGCAAAGTGGTGATCAATCCCCAGGCAATGATACATGGTGGAAAGAACGCATCCAGGTGTTGCGGGCTTGGTGGTCGGGTATTCAGCATTGGCATTGGTTGAGCCAACAACTTGTCCCATTTTCAAGCCGCCACCTGCGTATACCACAGACATAGCACCGGGCCAGTGATCGCGACCAGCGCCTGGGTTGATTTTGGGAGTACGGCCAAACTCGCCCATCGCCATTACTAGTACATCATCGCTCATGCCACGGTCGTGTAAATCTTCCACAAGCGCAGTAAGGGCACGATCATACTTGGGAAGCAGATTGTTTTTCAAACCTTTGAAGTTGTCGCCATGGGTATCCCAACCGCCACCCGCCTGAATGGTGATGAAGGTAACACCCGCTTCAACCAGCCTACGGGCCAGAAGGCAGGATTGCCCCAAATCGTTTCTGCCATAAGTATCACGAAGAACCACAGATTCCCTCTGCATATCGAAGGCATCTTGAGCCTTGGTATTGGTAACCATTTCCATGGCATCTTTGTAGAAGGAGTCGAGCCCGACCAGGTCACCCTTGGTATCGATATCTCTGCGAATGTTATCGAGATCGTTAAGTAGATCGCGTCTGCGGGAAAGTCGATCGACATTAATCTTCGCAGGAAGACTGAGGTTTCGAACCTTGAACCCTTCCATGTTTGGATCATTATCTGGTGCGAAAGGATTGTAAGAAGCGCCAAGGTAGGCTGCTTTACCAAGGTTCAACAACTTGGGAAGATTCACATAAGGTGGCATGCTGGGATCATTAGCGCCCTTCATTTTCGCAACCACCGAACCAAGCGAGGGGAAGATATTATCGTTCACTTCAATGGTTGGTTGATAGCCAGTAAGCATCCATTGAGCGCCCATCCCATGGCCTGCATTGGTATGGCAAGCAGAACGAAGGATGGAAAGCTTATCCATGATTTTTGATTGAAGAGGCAGATGCTCGCCAATCTGAATGCCTGGCACATTGGTTGCAATGGGCTTGAATTCCCCACGAATCTCGGAAGGCGCATTGGGCTTAAGATCATACATATCGATATGGCTAGGGCCACCTGCCTGCCAGATTAGAATCACTGATCTTTTCTTGGCTGGCTTGGATGCAGCTCTCGCCTTTAGCAATTGAGGCAGAGTCAAACCACCGAGGGCAAGACTTCCAACTTTAAGAAATGATCTGCGATTAACTCCATCGCAAGTGGCTGAACCTTTTCCAACAAATTCTAACATGGCATCTTCCTTTAATAAAAATACTAGTGGTTGAACATGAACTCTTTCGAGTTCAAAATCACCCAGAGCAAATCTTCGAGGGCTTGTTGTTTGTTATC